>Ga0194132_10000442_pt1 | contig 85244 bp, 79 predicted proteins | sample TA2KigOf80mmetaG_FD_148612 | JGI IMG/M metagenome (GOLD analysis project Ga0194132, IMG submission 148612) | Freshwater microbial communities from Lake Tanganyika, Tanzania - TA2015054 Kigoma Offshore 80m | ecosystem: Environmental > Aquatic > Freshwater > Lake | place: Tanzania: Lake... | reverse complement strand
TCGACAGCCTCGCACTGGTCCATCCCCGTCCCTTCGTCGAACGTATCATCGCCGCGGTTCCCAAGCGAGGCACCACGGCCATCGATCCCGACACTGTGATGTCGCCCGGGTCCGGCGAGGCTGCGCTCCGTGGGGCTGGCGCGGTGGTGGCGGCGGTGGATGCGGTGATGACCGGGGTCGCGAACAATGCCTTTTGCGCCGTTCGTCCCCCCGGTCACCACGCCGAACCCGATCGTGCGATGGGCTTTTGTCTGTTCAACAACGTCGCCGTCGGCGCGCTATCGGCGCGAGCACGCCATGGGGTGAAACGCGTGGCGGTAGTCGACTTCGACGTTCATCACGGCAACGGCACGCAAGCGGTGGCCTGGGACGACGAGCACTTCTTCTTCGCTTCGACCCACCAATATCCGTATTACCCCGGGACGGGCGCTCGGGAAGAGCGCGGGGTCGGCGGCAACGTCGTCAACGTGCCGTTGCGGGCGGGCAGCGGCTCGCGCGAGTTCCATGCCGCGATGGCCGGGGAGATTCTCCCGGCGCTCGAACGCTTCGCCCCGGAGATCCTGTTGATCTCGGCCGGGTTCGACGCCCACCGCGAGGATCCGCTGGCGCAACTGCAGTTGGTCGAGGACGATTACACCTGGGTGACGCGAGAGCTCACGCGAATCGCCGAGGAGGCCTGTCAGGGACGCATCGTCTCGGTCCTCGAAGGCGGCTATAACCTCGACGCGCTGGGGCGCAGCGTCGCGGCCCACGTCGGCGCCCTCATGGACGCCTGAGTCGTCGATTTCTGCGTGGAGAAGCGTATGGCCGGTGGCAAGGACCAAGAACTTCCGCCCGACATCAAGAAGCTGAGTTTCGAGGAGGCCCTGAGTGCGCTCGAGGACATCGTGCAGCAACTCGAAGGCGGCGAGGTCTCGCTCGAAGACTCGATCGCCATCTACGCCCGCGGCACGCAACTGAAGTTGCATTGCGAGGAGAAACTCCGTGCCGCGCAGGAGAAGATCGAGAAGATCGTCCCGGCGGCCGATGGTTCCGTGTCGAGCGAGCCCGTCGACGTGAAATGAGCAACGTCGACATCGAAGTCGCCTTGCGTCGGGTCGGGCGCGAGGTCGATGCCTTGATGGAAGGCGCGATCCCGAAATCGGTCGGCCGCGAAGGCCGTCTGCTCGACGCCATGCGCTACGCCGCCCTCGGCGGCGGTAAACGGTTGCGACCCTTCCTCGTCGTATCCTCGGCCGAACTATTCGGGGTTGCGCGACACCGGGCGTTGCGCGTGGCGGCGGCCGTCGAAATCGTTCACTGCTATTCGCTCATCCACGACGATCTGCCGTGCATGGATGATGACGACCTGCGCCGGGGGCGCCCTACGACCCACGTGCAGTTCGACGAGGCGACGGCGGTGCTCGCGGGCGATGCGCTGCTGACCCTGGCATTCGAGGTCATTTCCCACGCCGACACCCATGAACTCGGTGAGGTTCGTGCCGAACTCGTCCATCGCCTGGCGCTGGCCTCGGGCGGCCTCGGCATGGCGGGCGGGCAGATGATCGACCTCCTGGGCGAGCGTCAGCGGCTCGAGCCGGCCGAGATCATCCGCATGGAGGCGATGAAGACCGGGGCGTTGATCGCCTTCAGTTGCGAGGCCGGGGCGATCCTCGGCCGGGCGGCATCAGGGGCTCGCACCGCGTTGCATGGTTATGCCCACGATCTCGGCCTGGCCTACCAGATCATCGACGACTGGCTCGATATCGCCGGTGACCCGGCGGTGGTCGGTAAACGCCTGCACAAGGACGCCCACGCCGGCAAAGCAACCCTGATCGGCGTGTTGGGAATCGACCGGGCGCGAGAACACGCGGAAATGCTCGCAGGCCAGGCGATCCGCCACCTGCAGCCCTTCGGGGAGGAGGCGGCCCTGCTGCGGGCGGTCGCCGATTTCGTGGTAAAGCGCACGGCCTAGTGCGCAAATCCCCCGCAATTGCCTATAGTCCGGCCGTGACGCTCAAGACCCCGCTGCTCGACACCATTCAGACGCCCGAGGACCTCCGCCGCCTCCCGGAGGACGCGCTGCGCCAGGTGGCCGACGAGCTGCGGGCCGAGACGATCGACGCTGTATCGATCACGGGTGGGCACCTAGGGGCGGGTTTGGGGGTCGTCGAACTGACGGTGGCCCTACACTACGTGTTCGAAACGCCGGGAGATCGGCTGATCTGGGACGTCGGCCACCAGGCCTATCCCCACAAGATCCTGACCGGTCGCCGCTCGCGCATCCGGACCTTGCGCCAGGGCGGCGGCCTCAGCGGCTTCACCAAGCGCGCTGAAAGCGTCTTCGATCCGTTCGGCGCCGCGCACAGCTCGACCTCGATCTCGGCCGGGCTGGGAATGGCGGTGGCGCGTGATCTCGCGGGGCGCCGGAACAACGTCGTCTGTGTGATCGGCGACGGCGCGATGACCGCGGGGATGGCCTACGAAGCGATGAACAACGCCGGCTCGATGAACAGCCGGCTGATCGTCATCTTGAACGACAACGACATGTCGATCGCGCCGCCGGTCGGCGCCATGAGTGCCTACCTGTCGCGGCTGATCTCGTCGCGTCAGTATCGCAGCCTTCGTCAGACCGCGAAGCGGATCGCCCACAGCCTGCCGGCGGGAATCGAGCAAGCCCTGGGCCGCCTCGAGGAGTACGCGCGCGGTATGGCGACCGGTGGGACGTTGTTCGAGGAACTCGGGTTCTACTACGTCGGGCCGCTCGACGGGCACAACCTCGACCACCTGCTGCCGGTGCTGCGCAACGTGCGCGGTGCCGACACGCCCGGGCCGGTGCTCGTCCACGTGGTCACCGAGAAGGGGCGCGGTTACGGCCCGGCCGAACAATCCGAGGACAAGTATCACGGCGTCAGCCGTTTTGACGTCGTGACCGGCGCCCAGGCCAAGGTCAAAGCGGCGGCCCCCTCCTACACCAAGGTCTTCGCTGATGCGTTGATCGCCGAAGCGGAACAGGACCAGCGCATCGTCGCCGTCACAGCGGCGATGCCCTCGGGAACCGGCCTCGATCACTTCGCCACGCGCTTCCCCGATCGCTGCTTCGACGTGGGCATTGCCGAGCAGCATGGAATCACGTTCTGTGCCGGCCTGGCCGCCGAAGGCTTGAAGCCGTTCGCGGCGATCTACTCGACGTTCCTGCAGCGCGCCTACGATCAGGTCGTGCACGACGTGGCGATCCAAAGGCTCCCCGTGCGCTTCGCGATCGACCGGGCGGGGTTGGTCGGCGCCGACGGCCCCACCCATGCCGGCGCGTTCGATGTTGCCTATCTCACGTGCTTGCCCGGGTTCGTCGTCATGGGCGCGGCCGACGAGCTCGAACTCATGCACATGGTGGCGACCGCAGCGGCGATCGACGATCGGCCAAGTGCGGTCCGCTATCCACGCGGCGATGGCGTCGGCCTGTCGTTGCCGCCGCGCGGAAGCGTGTTGCCCATCGGGCGCGGTCGTGTGGTGCGCGAGGGCACGACCGTGGCCATCCTGTCGTTCGGGGCGCGGCTGCAGGAGTGTCTGGCCGCGGCCGACCAGTTGGCGAGCCGCGGGCTGTCGACCACGGTCGCTGACGCCCGATTTGCCAAGCCGCTCGATGAAGCGCTCATTACCCAGTTGGCGCAACACCACGAGGTTCTGTTGACGGTGGAAGAGGGTAGCCAAGGGGGATTTGGCGCGCACGTGCTGCATTTCCTGGCGGCGACCGGGTTGCTCGATGGCGGCTTGAAGATCCGGACGCTGACGTTGCCCGACCGCTTCATTGATCAGGATTCGCCCAAGGCCATGTACGACGCGGCGGGTTTGAACGCCCCGCAGATCGCGGCGGCCGTGTTGGCTGCCCTCGGCAAGGCTCACGCACAGTCGCCCGCGCGCGCCTGAGCGCTATTCGTTTTCCTCGTCCTCTTCGTCGAACGCATCATCGTCCTCTTCGGTTCGCCGCGGCGGCGGGGGTGGCCCAACCGGAATGCGCTTGACCGGCCCTTGAGGGAAGGCGGTCTCGAAGCGTCGAATCAGCACTTTCTTGTCGTCCTCGGGAACGTACTGCCATAGGACGGCGAGGTCGTCCTTGACCGTATCTCGACCCTGCATCAGGGCCAGTCCGTAGTACTCGTAGGCCCGCACGTAGTTTACTTGGCGTCCGACGCCGCTGGCGTAGGCGTAGCCCAAAACCTCGAGCGCACCGCCGTCGAAGTCTTCGAAACCGCGCTTTTCCAGCAGCGCGAAGTCGGTTGGCTCTTGCTGTTTTCGCTGGAACCGATCGACGATGCGACGGAAATCGGTGTCGCTCACGCTCTTGGGGGGCGGCGCCGGCGTGGGGGCGGCGGCCGCCCGCGAGGACAGTGAGGGACGCCGTTGTTGCCGTGCTACAGGGGCCTTCTCAGTCTCGGGCGGAGTCTCGACGACATCGGCGCACCATGCCGGACGTTTCAGCGCCGAGCAGAGATAGGATCGAACGGCCGGATGAATCTTGGACCACGTCAAACCCTCGGCCATGACGCCAGCGGCCGGCGGCGGGGCTTCCGCGGCCGCCACCGGAAGGGCCGTGAGCAGTTACAGCCCGACACCAACCCAGAAATCCCTGGCGGGAGCGGTCTTCATTGTGCGTCTTCTACGCAACGAGTTGGGCGACATTGTGGCCGGCTGTCGTCGATCAGCCTAGCCTAACGCGCTATGCCGGCAACCAGGCTATGACATCCGTCACAAAGGGACAGAGAGCCGACCTCGCATTGGTCGAGCGCGGTCTAGCGCCGACGCGTGAGAAAGCCCAAGCCCTGATCCTCGCCGGCGCCGTTTTCGTGGACGGTCAACCGTTGGCCAAAGCGGGTCAGCGCGTGCCGCCGAACGGAAGTCTCGAAGTGCGCGGGTCCGATCACCCATGGGTTTCTCGGGGCGGCCTAAAGCTGGCACACGCGCTTTCGCATTTCCATCTCGCGATCCAGGGGATCGTCGCCATCGACGTCGGCGCTTCCACGGGTGGATTCACCGATGTCCTGTTGGCCCACGGCGCGGCACGCGTCTATGCGGTCGATGTCGGACACGGTCAATTGGCGTGGAAACTGCGTCAGGATGCGCGTGTCGTGGTGCTCGAGCGCACCAACGCCCGCATGCTCTCGTCCAAGGAGATTCCGGAACCGGTCGACCTCGTCGTGTGCGATGCGAGCTTCATCGGCCTGAAAACCGTGTTGCCGGCGGCGCTATCGCTGGCGCGACCAGGCGCGATTCTTGTCGCGTTGATCAAGCCTCAGTTCGAGGTCGGGCGCGGCCGCGTCGGGAAAGGCGGCGTCGTGCGCGATCCCGCGTTTCACGCCGAGGTTTGCGACGGTATTCGCCAGTGGCTGGGTGCCACGGGCTGGACCGTACTCGGCGTCACGGATAGCCCGGTCACCGGCCCGGCCGGCAACAAAGAGTTCCTCATCGCGGCCCGTCGCGACGCAACGGGCGCTTGAGATAGCCGTCGCGGGTCTGCGGCAGCGGTTGGTTGAGCACGCGACTGGCGACGACGTTGCGCAGCACCTGAACCGTGCCGCCGCCGATCGTGAACATGCGGGCATCGCGGACCATGCGCTCCAACGGCTGGTGACGCGAATAGCCGCGCGCCCCGAACACCTGTAGCGCGGCGTTCGTGACCTCGATGGCCGCTTCTGCCGCCTGGATCTTGGCCACCGCCGCTTCGAGCGGGTCGGGAAAGGCGCCGCCGCTCACCGCGGCGCGATACACCATCGTGCGGGCGGCCATGGTCTTCATGTGCATGTCGGCAAGCGACCACTGCATGCCTTGGAACTCGGCGATCGGGCGACCGAACTGTTCGCGCTCGAGCGCGTAGTCGCGGGCAAGCTCGAAGGCCCCTTGGGCCAGCCCGAGTGCCACTGTCGCGGCTCCGACGCGTTGGGCATTGTAGGCATCCATCAGATCGGCAAACCCACGTGCCGGCCCGCGCGGCGAGGGCAGTCGCCGGCTCGCCGGAATTTCCAAATCCTCGAAATGCACCTCGGTCTCGGGGATTCCGCGCAGACCCATGGTCGGTTCGCGCACCCCGATGCGCAGGCCCGACGTCTCGCCACGGACGATGAGGAACCCGCCGATCCCTTCGGGTTCCCCTCGTTCGTCGAAAACGCGCGCAAACACGAGATGGAGCCGCGACACGCCGCCGCCCGTGATCCAGTGCTTCTTGCCGTTGAGCACGTAGGTGCTGCCGCGCCGGTCGGCGCGCGTGGTCATCGCTGTGGCGGCGCTTCCGGCCTCGGGCTCGGTGATGCAGATGGCCGGCTTGTCGCCGGCGAGCACCAGATCGGCGGCCAGACGGCGCTGATCTTCGCTGCCGTAGGCCATGATGGCGCCGATCGCGCCCATGTTGGTCTCGACGGCGATTCGGCCGGTGACGCCGCACACCTGCGCCATCTCCTCGATCACCAGCACCGCATCGAGATAGGAGCGGCCGTGTCCACCGTAGGCCTCCGGGATCGTCAGCCCGACGAGGCCGTGTTCGACCAGCATGCGGATGTTCTCCCAAGGATACTGCTCGCTGCGATCGACCTCGGCCGCACGGGCAGCGATTGCGCCGCGGGCGAGTTCGCGGGCCCGGGCTTGCAATTCGGTCTGGGCGTTGGAGAGGCGAAAATCCATCGTGGGAGTATAGCCGCCTTGCCTCCGTGGTGACGGCGCACCTACCATCGCCCAATCGCCGACCCTGGTTGGTAGGTCGAGGCCCGTGTCGAAACCCAATCCGCCATCGCTGCCGTCCAAGAAGGTCCTGTTCGTCAAGCCGGGACGCCCGCAGAAGCCTTCGAAGCCGCAACCCGCCCTGACCGAACCGTTGGAACTGACCGTCGGCCGTCTCAGCCACCTCGGGGAAGGCACGGTCGAGACGCCGGCCGGCCGGCGCTTCGTTGCGTTCACGGCGCCCGGGGACCGCGTTCGCGTTCGGCCCGGTAAGCCGCCGTCGCGGGCACCCCACGAGGTGCCGCTCGTGCTCGATTCGATCGTGACGCCGTCGTCGCGGCGCGTCGCACCCCAGTGTCCGCACTTCGGCGTTTGTGGCGGCTGCGCGGTGCAACACGTCGACGCGGAGACCTATGCGGCTTGGAAACGGGACCTCGTGGTCCAGGCGTTGCGCCATCGCGGATTCTCGGGCGTCGCGGTGGATGCGCTGGTCAACGTCGCGCCGGCGTCGCGTCGGCGCGCGACGCTGACGTTGCGGCGGACCGGGCGCAACGCGGTGGTGGGCTTTCGTCGTCGCGGCTCGCACGAGATCGTCGATGTCGAACGTTGTCCGGTGTTGCGGCCGGAACTCCAGAAGGTCCTGGCGCCGCTGCGGGCGCTCGTCGCGTCGTCGCTCCCCGAAGGGGTCGGCCAGGCCGAGATCACGTGGTGTGAGAACGGTGTCGACCTCGTCGTGACCGATCTGCCGCCGCCCGAGCGGGCGCTGCGCGAATCCCTGGCGCGTTTCAGCGGCCAGCACGGGATCGTGCGTGTCGCCTGGATGGCACGGCATGGTTTCGTCGACCTGATCGCCCAACATGCCCACCCGCTGGTTCGCTTCGACGGGGTGGCCGTCACGGTGCCCACCGGGGCCTTCTTGCAGGCGGTCGTCGAGTCCGAGGAACAGATCGTCGGCCATGTTGTCCGCGCCGTACAGAAAGCGGAGCGCGTCGCCGACCTGTTCTGCGGCCTGGGCACGATCGCGCTGCCGTTGGCCAAGGATCACGTCGTGCACGGCGTCGATGGCGATCTCGCCATGGTCTCGGCGCTGAAACAGGCGGTGCAGAATTTGCGCGGCGATCCGCCGCGGCGGCTCACCGTCGAGCAACGCGATCTCACCCGGCGTCCCCTATTGGGCGAAGATCTGCGGCGGTTCGAAGCGGTGGTGTTCGATCCGCCGCGCGCCGGGGCGCCGGTACAGGCGGAAGCTCTCGCCAAGTCGCGGGTGCCGACCATCGCGGCCGTGTCTTGCAATCCCGCCACCTTCGCGCGCGATGCCCGGACCCTCGTCGACGGTGGTTACAAACTCGACCGCGTCACGCCGATCGACCAGTTCCTATGGTCGCCGCACGTCGAATTGGTAGCGGTCCTGCGGAAAAAGTGATCGGCCGGCGTTAGCGCGCCATCGCGTGGTACTCGGGGTTGGGCGTCATTTCGACGCCCGCGGCGACCCGGTTGGTCATGTTGAACAGGCCGACGACGTCACAAAGATCCCAGATGTCGGCGTCGCTAAGTCCCGCCGCCCGCAGCCGCGCCCGGTCGTCGGCCCCGAAGGTCGACGGTGATGTGGTGAGGGCCCACGCGCCGTCGAGCATGGCGCGCTGGCGCAGGCTCAACGCGGCGGCCCGGTAGTTCATGACCAATTGTTCGCCGAGCGCCGGGTCGCCCGACAACTGGCGAACCGCGGCGCCGTGGGCGACGAGGCAGTAGTAGCAATGATTGATCGAGGAGACGACCACCGCGATCATCTCGCGTTCGAGTTTGCTCAAGCCCGAATCGCCCAGCATCAGTTCGTTGTAGTAGGCGGCGAAGGCGCGCAGCTTCTTCTGGTTCCACGAATAGGCGCGCAACACGTGCGGCACCAATCCGAGCTTTTCTTCGCACTTCTTGAAATAGGCCTGGTGGTCGGGATCGAGTTGGTCACGGCGCGGTTCTGGTAAATCGAGCGCGTGGGTGGCAGAAGACATCGCGTTGCCTCGTTGGTGGCGCCACCTAGCCGACTTGGCCGCGGTGACGCAGGAACTGGTCGGCCAGGACGCAGGCCATCATGGCCTCGCCGACGGGAACGGCCCGGATGCCGACGCAGGGGTCGTGCCGACCCTTGGTTGAAACCTCGGCTTCGGCCCCGCTCCGGGTGACGGTGCGCCGCGGTGTCAGGATCGATGACGTTGGCTTGACCGCGAAGCGCACGACGATGTCTTGCCCCGTCGAAATGCCGCCAAGGATTCCGCCCGCGTGATTGGACTCGAAGCGCACCCGGCCGCCAGCCATCCTCATTTCGTCCGCGTTCTCTTCGCCGGAGAGGGCAGCGGCGGCGAACCCGGCGCCGATTTCCACGCCTTTGACCGCGTTGATGCTCATCATCGCCTGCGCGAGGTCGGCGTCGAGCTTGCCGTAGACTGGGGCGCCCCAACCCGCCGGCACGCCACTCGCCGTCACTTCGATGACGGCACCAGCGGAAGAACCGCGCTTGCGCACCTCGTCGAGGTAACTCTCCCACCGCGTCGCGGCGCCTGAGTCCGGACTCCAGAACGGATTGCGTTCGATCTCCGCCCAATCCCAGCGTGCCCGATCTATGGCATGCGGCCCGATCTGCACCAGCGCGCCGCGAATGGTGATCGACGGTCCGAGAACCTTCCGCGCGATCGCCCCGGCGGCGACCCGCATCGCCGTTTCACGGGCCGATTGCCGCCCGCCGCCCCGATGATCGCGGACGCCGTACTTGGCCTCGTAGGTGTAATCGGCGTGACCCGGACGGTAACGATCGGCGAGGTCGCCATAGTCGTGCGAACGGGCATCCACGTTGTCGACGACGAGGCCGATCGGCGTGCCCGTCGTCCGCCCTTCGAAGATCCCGGACAGGATTCGGACGGCATCGGGTTCGCGCCGTTGCGTCGTGAATCGCGACTGCCCTGGTCGCCGACGGTCGAGCCACACTTGCAGATCGCGCTCATCCAGCGGGATCAGAGGCGGGCAGCCGTCGACCACCGCCCCGATCGCGGGTCCGTGGCTTTCGCCCCAGGTCGTGACCCGGAACAGATGACCGAACGTGTTGTGCGACATGGGGGCGCCTGCCGGGGGCGGCCTCGATCAGCCGCTGGCGCGGCCGCGTAGCGGGGTGGCGGCTTCGTCCCCGCCCGAGAGCACGACGGCAATGTCCGGCGCGTCGACCGCTTTCATGCCGACGACATGGTAGCCGGAATCGACGTGATGCACTTCGCCGGTCACGCCGCGGCCCAAGTCGCTCAGCAGATAGAGACCCGCGCCACCGACATCGTCGATGGTCGTGGTGCGCTTGAGCGGGGCGTTGTACTCGTTCCAGCGCAGGATGTAGCGGAAATCGCCGATCCCGCTCGCCGCCAGGGTCTTGATCGGGCCCGCCGAAATGGCGTTGACGCGGATCGCCTTGCCGCCGAGGTCGACCGCCAGGTAGCGAACGCTCGCTTCGAGCGCCGCTTTGGCCACACCCATGACGTTGTAGTGCGGCATCACCTTTTCGGCGCCGTAGTAGGTCAGCGTCAGCAGACTGCCGCCGTTGGGCATCAGCGTTTCGGCGCGCCGACAGACCGTGGTGAACGAAAAGCACGAGACGTTCATCGTCATGGCGAAGTTTTCACGCGTCGTATCGAGGTAGCGCCCTTTGAGCTGCTCCTTGTCGGAGTACGCGATGGCGTGAACCAGGAAGTCGATCGTGCCCCAGCGCTTCGCGATCTCGGCGAACGTCGCGTCGACGTTGGCATCGTCGGTCACATCGCAAGGCAGGACGATGTCCGAGCCAACGCTTTGCGCCAACGGGCGAACCCGCTTGCCAAGCGCGTCGCCCTGATAGGTGAATGCCAACTGGCCGCCATGCGCGGCGATCGTGCGGGCGATGCCCCACGCCAACGAACGATCGTTGGCAACGCCCATGATCAAGCCGCGCTTGCCTTCCATCAGAGGGGCTGGCGTGTTCATCCTAGGACTCCGAAAACCGACGCAGGCGGGCGGCCGCAATGCGGCCCGTGGCGGCAGGCTGGCGGCATGGTACACGAACCGACCCGGCGGTCAAACGCACGGCCACTGGGACCCTCAGCCGTCGCCCAGCTTCCGGCGGGGGTCGTAGGGGTGTTTCGCTTCCCATCCCTCGATCAGACGGCGCAGCTCGTCGTCGACGACATCGGGCATCGTGACGACCAGATGGACGAGTTGGTCGCCCCGGATGCGTTGTCGTTGGCGTTGCACGCCCTTGCCGCGCAACCGCAACGTCGCTCCCGAATTCGTCCCGCGCGGCACGTTCATCATCACCGCGCCTTCGACCGTTGGAACGGCCACTTTGGCGCCGAGGATCGCCTCGCGCAGGGTGATGGGAAGGTCGATGTGGATGTCGTCACCGTCCCGGCGAAAGAACGCATGAGGGTCGACGCGAATCTCGAGACGGATGTCGCCGCGGATCGGAGCGTCGGGTTCACCGCGAACGCGCAGCGTTTGGCCGTCGCTGATGCCTGCGGGGAGGCGAACCTCGCGCTCGCGTCCGCCGGGTAGCACCATCTTGCGCGTCGTGCCACGCACGGCGTCGAGGAATGGAATGCACAGGCTCATGCGGGCGACGGGCGCCTCATCGTCTTCCGCCATCCGCGCCGTGCCACGCCGGCGACCGCCGAAGAACTGGGCGAAGATCTCCTCGGGGTTGTTGCCGAATCCGAATCCGAACGGGCCCTGCTGGCGCCCTGGGCCGCCCGCCTGGTGGAACTTCGGTCGTTCGTTACCGGCGGCATCGATCTCGCCGGCATCGAAGCGCTGGCGTTTCTCGGGGTCGCCGAGCAGGTCGTAGGCGGCGGTGACCTCCTTGAAGCGGTCCGCCGCCTTGCGATCGCCCGGATGCATGTCGGGGTGGAGGGACTTGGCCAGGCGTCGATAGGTCTTCTTGATCTCGGCGTCGGTTGCGCCGCGGGCGACGCCGAGGACGTCGTAAGGATCACGCATCGGTCGGCACGCTAGGGTCGGCGGGCCGGACGCAAACGCTCGGCGAGCTCGTCCGACTTCTTGATTTGATCGTCGTCCATCACGGACTTGACGAGGGTGAGAAATTCCTTGGCCCGAGCGTGGTCCTGCTCGCTGGCGAGCTTCCACCAGGCATGGGCTTGCACGACGTCCTCGGGCACGCCCGACCCGTCCATGTAGAGACCGCCGACATAGAACTGGGCATCAGCCGAGCCGGTCCGCGCCAGTGGCAGCCAGACTTCCATGGCCGCGCGGAAGTCCCGTCGTCGATAGGCTTCGAGCCCCTCCGCCACCAGCGCGGCGTCATCGCGCGGCAGCGCTGCGCTGCGCGGTGCGGCCGGTGCCGGGGCTGCTGCTGATGGGACCCTGGGCGGGGGCGGCGTCGGGGCAGCGACCGCGGCCTGGTTCATCGGGGCGGTTTCGTCGTCGGCCCCGAGGTTGTCGTCGCCTTCGGTGCGCTCGGGCGCGGGCGTCAGCGCTTCGGCCGGTGGTTTGGCATCGCCCGCCGGATCGGGCCGGGGCGGGCTCGGCGCCGCCGGAGCGACGGCGGTCGAGGTGGTTGAAGCCGCGGCAGTCGGGGAGGCCGGCGCGCTCGATCGCGGGGCGGCGGCGGTTCGCGGCGGGGCGGGAGACCGGGCGGCCGGCCGGGCCGGCGCTTCCGCTGGTTTGTCGGCCGCAGGCCCTTTGGCAGCAAAGGGATCTTCCTCCTCTCCATCATCGTCATCGCGATTGGGGGAAAGCGGTGAACGGCGAGACCGTCCCGATTCGGTCCGTGCCGAAGCTGTCGGCGGGCTGGCGCGCGGCGCGCTCGACGGCGGGGCAGCCGCCTGCCGCGCCGGGGCAGCGGCGGCGATCTCCTCTTCCGTGTCGGGTTCGAACAGGCGCGCCTCGGACAACCCGGGATCGTCCCGTAGTATTTCGAGCGGCAGGCCGTCGACGTTGCGATCGCGGTACCCGGCCATGAGTTCCAGAGCCCGCTCGTGGCCCGCCTCGGCGGCAAGTTGCGCCCAACCGGCGGCGCGAGCCTCGTCCTCGCTCACACCGAGGCCTCGGTCATACATCAGGGCCAGGTTGAACTGTGCGATGGCATGGCCATCGACCGCGGCGCGCATGAACCATGCTGCCGCACGCTGCGCGTTCTGCGGGACGCCTTGGCCGCGCAGGTACATGGTCGCGAGATTGGCGCCGGCGCGCGTCAGACCGCGATCGGCCGCTTGGCGATACCAGTTGGCCGCGACCTGAAAGTCCTGAGGAACGCCGCGGCCGAGCCGATAGAGATGGGCGAGATTGCGTTGTGCAGCAGCGTCGCCTGAACGCGCGAGCGGCAGCCACTCGTTGAACGCCGTCACGAAGTCCCCGGAGTCGTAGGCCCGCACACCGGCATCGAAATCGGCGTGGGCCGGCGTGGCGACCAGCAGCAAGCCCAAGAGAAGGACGGCCCCGCGGTGGCTCCCGCGGGGCCGTTTCCATTCGTCGTTCGGACTTGGATCGATCGCGTCGGTCACTCGCTCAGCCGCTGACGATCTTCCAAGTACCGTCGGGTTGACGGCACGCCGTGCCATACGCTTGCTCGGATTTGCCGCCGACGCTCACGGTTTGCGTGAATTCGCGGCACTGCTCGCCGCTCGCTTTCTGATAGGTGCGGGTCGGCGTCACGGTGCCAGAGTTTCCACTGTCGGGGTTGCGCCACTCGCTCGCCTGCCCGGTCGGGGTACGCTCGAGGGTCTGCTGCGTCGTCCGTTCCATGCTCAGGCGGTCGGCGCGATCGAGCGACTTGCCGACCTCGCCACCGAGGAACGCACCAAGCAGGGCGCCCGCCGCGGTCGCGATCAATTGCCCCTGCCCGCGGCCGAACTGGGCACCCGCTACACCGCCGCCGACGGCGCCAACAACGGTGCCGACCCCTTGTTTCGGGCCGGCGCCTTCGCAGGCGACGAGGGCCAAGCCGAGCCCGGCCACGATCGCCATTTTCGTTAGTGACATCTTTTGCACTCCTTCGCGTAACAAAATGGGTTTCGAGATGCGGCCCCTGGTCGTCGCGCGCGCATTGGCCCGTGTCGACCAACTGATTATATAGAGCGAGAAAGGCCTGCCGTGAATCCCGCCTCAACGCCTTCATGTAACGTCGCGATTTCGGCGGAAGTTGGGCGATCTTCCGCGACCCCGAGAGGACCTGGTTCGTGACCGACGCCGATCCCCTGGGCCTTTGCCGGCGCTGGCTGGCCGAGGCCGAGAAAACCGAGCCGATCAACCCCAACGCCGCCGCCTTGGCAACCGTCCGCCGGGACGGTGGGCCGGCGGTGCGAATGGTTCTCATTAAGGATTTGGGGCCGAGCGGTCCCGTCTTCTATACGAACCTCGATAGTCGCAAGGGCGATGAACTGCGCCACGACCAGCGGGCGGCGCTATGCCTGTACTGGAAGTCGCTTGGGCGCCAAGTTCGCTTGGAGGGAAGCGTGACACCGGTCGCCGATGTCGAAGCCGACGCGTACTTCGCCTCGCGACCTCGGGGAAGCCAGATCGGCGCCTGGGCGTCGCATCAGTCGCAGCCGATCACCGACCGCCGCGAACTCGAGGCGGCGGTCGCGGCCATCAGCGAACATCATGCCGGTCGTGCGGTACCCCGTCCGCCGCATTGGAGCGGGTTTCGCCTCACCGCCGACTTGATCGAGTTCTGGACCGAGCGTCCGTCGCGCTTGCACGACCGGATCGAGTACCGCCGCCGCGACGGGGCGTGGATCGCGCGTATCCTGTCGCCCTGATCATGACATCGAACGCGACCAACTCCGGGAGGCCGGTTCCGAACGCCAGCCTGATGGCCGCCGCCACATGGGCCGCGGTCGGTGTGGCAGTCACGCTGATCGTCGCCAAGCTGGGGGCATGGCTCGTCACCGGGTCGATCGGCATGCTGAGCACGCTGATCGATTCGGCGCTCGATGCGCTGGCGTCGTTGGTGAACCTGCTGGCTGTGCGACACGCGTTGCAGCCGGCGGATCAGGAGCATCGCTTCGGTCACGGGAAGGCCGAGTCGCTCGCCGGCCTCGCACAGGCCGCGTTCATCATCGGCTCGGCCTTGTTTCTCATCATCGAGGCGATACAGCGTTTGCTGCGCCCGGAGCCCATCGAAGCCGGTTGGATCGCCATCGCCGTCATGGTGTTCTCGATCGTCGCCACGGCGGGGCTGGTGGCGTTCCAGTACTATGTCGTCCGTCGCACCCGCTCGGTGGCGATCTGGGCCGATTCGCTGCACTTCGTGGGTGATCTGCTGACGAATGCCGGCGTCATCGTCGCCCTCATCGTGGTCGATGCGTTGGGTTGGCTCTACGCCGACCCGCTGGTGGCTTTGGCCATCGCCGCGATCGTCGTCTACAGCGCCTACGGGGTTCTGCGTCGTTCGTACGACATGCTGATGGATCGCGAGTTCCCGGAGGATCAGCGCGAGCGCGTCCGTAATCTCGCCTTGGCGCATCCCGAAGTTCTCGACCTCCACGACTTACGTACCCGGACCTCGGGTCGTGATTCGTTCATTCAGCTGCACCTGGTGCTACCGGCAACCATGACGCTGCAACGCGCCCACGAGGTGTCCGACGACGTCGAGAGCCGGATCCGAGCCGCATATCCCGGGGCTGAAGTGATCATCCATCAGGACCCCGAGGGGATCGCCGAGGGTCATCCGACCTTTCACTAGGGGGAGAGCGTGATCGTCCAGGACCAGCGCGAGATCATCGATTTTCTGTGCGCTCCCGGGACCCATGGCGGCGGCCCGATCCGGCGAATCGACACGCATGGCGCGGTCGTAGTTCTGACGGCGACCCGGGCCTACAAGCTGAAGCGGGCGGTTCGCTTCCCCTATCTCGATTACGGAACGCCCGAGCGCCGGCGCGCCATGTGCGAGGCCGAGGTTCGCCTCAACCGGCGAACGGCGCCACGGATTTACGAGCGGATCGCCGCCGTGACCCGCGAGTCGGACGGTCGTCTGGCAATCGACGGGGCCGGAACGGCGATCGACTGGCTGGTCGTCATGCGCCGCTTCGACGACAGTTTGCTGTTCGATCGTTTGGCCGAGGAGGGGCGTCTCGACGAAAAGCTCATCGAGGCCCTGTGCGCCGAGATCGATCGTTTTCAGCGCAGCGCCGAAATCCGTTCTTGCGTCGATCTGCCGGCCGAGATGATGCGCGTCGTCGAAATCGCGGCGCGCGAACTCCAGGACCAGTCGGACGTATTTCCGGCCTCCGATGTGGCCGCGGCCGTGGCCGGGTTGCGTCAGGAACTGGAACGGCGCACGCCCGTCCTGGCCAAACGACCGGACGGCGGCTTCGTTCGTCTTCTGCACGGCGATCTGCATCTCCGGAACATCTGTCTGATCGATGGCAAGCCGGTCCTGTTCGATTCGATCGAGTTCGACGAACGACTGGCGGTGTGTGATGCGCTCTACGATCTTGCCTTCTTGCTGATGGACCTCGGCCATCGCGGGCGAAGGGACCTCGCCAACGTCGTCCTCAACGAATATGCCTGGCGTACCAGCGACGATGCCGGGTTGGCGCTTCTCCCGCTCTATCTCGCCTGTCGCGCGGCGATCCGGGCTCACGTGGGTGGTCCGGCGGCGAAGGTGCAGCCAGACGCCGCGGCCCGCGATGCCAAGGTCGCCGAGGCGAACCGGTATCTCCGGGAGGTGACGAACCTGCTGGACGGATCGCCGCCGCGATTGATTGCGATCGGGGGGCTGTCGGGTTCCGGGAAGTCGACAATGTCGCGGGCACTGGCGCCCGAGGTTGGGGGTTTTCCAGGGGCGGTCATCCTTCGCTCGGACGTCATCCGGAAAAAGCTGTTTGGTCGCGATCCACTCGAGCGACTGCCGCCCGAGGCCTACCGCCCGGAGGTTTCCGCCAAGGTGTTCGATATCCTTTTTGTTCGTGCCGCGAACGTGCTCGCGTCGGGTCGGTCGGTCATCGCGGACGCCGTATGGAATCGCGTGGGCGATCGCCAGCGCCTCACCGAGGTTGCACGTGTGACGGGTGTTCCGTTCGTCGGTTTCTGGCTCGATGCGCCGGCCGAGGTGCTGCGAGCGCGCGTCGCCGCCCGCAGCGATGACGCCTCGGACGCCGATCTCGCGGTGCTCGAGTCTCAACTGGCGTCGGCATCCGACGCGGTCGAGTGGCGGCGAATCGACGCTGGTGGCAAGCGGGGCAGCGCCCTGGGCGAGATGCGTCGGATCGTTCGATCAGGTTGACCTGGGTCATCGCCTGATGACAGCAGCAATCTAGGTTACAGACGCATGATCGTGTGGGAAAATCGGTCAGCAATGGGTAGGGGGTCGCCATGGCCATTCACGTCATTCTAGCGCCGGTCTCGGGGACCGATGCACCGAGTTCGACGGTCGACGTCGCACTTCAGGTCGGCCGCTATGTCGACGCGCACGTCGAGGCCTTTCATGTCTCGCTCGATCCGCGCGACAGCGTGGCCTACATGGCCGAGGGCATGACCAGCAACATGATCCAGGACATTATGAACGCGGTCGAGCAGGAGGGGCGCGAGCGACGCGACCGCGCGCGCAAACAGTTCGAAGAGGCCTGCAAGCGTTACAACGTCCCCGTAACCGCGGCGCGAGCCCCCGGTGGCTTCTCCGCGAGTTTCGCGACGGCCGTGGGACGCGAAGACGAGCTTCTGGCGATGCGCGGACGCCTTTCAGACCTGATCGTGGCGACGCGCTCGTCCAGCACCAACGACTCCGTGCGCACGACGCTCGAGATTGCGTTGCTGGAAACCGGTCGACCGATCCTGATCGCGCCACCGAAACCGCTCGGCACGTTGGGAAAGTCGGTGGCGGTCGCCTGGAACGGCAGTATCGAGGCGACGCGGGCCCTCGGCCTCGGCGCCGGATTGCATTTCATCACCGCGGCGGAGCGGGTTGTCATTCTTTCCTTGCCGGAGGGCCGCCGCGCCGGCGCCCCCGTCTCGGATATCATCGCCTACCTCGGCTGTCATGGCGTCAGCGCCCGATCGATCGAAATTCCGGAGATTCGTGGCGGCATCGGGCGGGAGCTCCTGAGCCGGGCGCAGGGCGAGGGTTGTGATCTGCTGGTGATGGGCGCCTATACCCGCAGCCGCCTGCGCCACTTGATCTTTGGCGGCGCCACCTCCGAGGTGTTGGCACGGGCCGATATCCCGGTTCTGATGTCCCACTAGAGGCTGCATCCGCGTGACCGCGCGGCACCCCTCCCCTTAGACTGAAGGTCTCAGGGGAGGGCACTATGCTGCGCGGCCAAATGATGGATCGCCCGCTGATGATCTCGTCGCTGATCGAATACGCGGCGCTGTATCACGGCGACCAGGAGATCGTAACGCGGACGATCGAAGGTCCGATTCACCGCTACGGTTACCGCGACGCGTTGGCCCGTTCCAAGCGGCTCGCCAATGCGCTCCAGCGCCTCGGCGTTGGTCGTGGCGATCGGGTGGCGACCCTGGCTTGGAACAGTCAGCGCCATCTCGAGTTGTATTTCGGCGTCTCGGGCCTCGGCGCGGTGCTGCACACGATCAACCCGCGGCTATTCCCCGACCAGATCGCCTACATCGCGAACCATGCCGAGGATGTCTACCTGTTCGTCGACCTGACGTTCCTGCCTTTGATCGAGGCACTGGCGCCGAAGCTCAAATCCATCAAGGCTTTCGTCATCCTCACCGACGCCGAGCACATGCCGCCGAGCAGGCTCGAGCGGACCCTGTGCTACGAGACCCTCCTCGCCGAGGCGTCCGCCGATTTCGTGTGGCCGGAGTTCGACGAGGCGGCCGCGTCCTCGCTCTGCTACACCTCGGGGACGACGGGTAACCCCAAGGGGGTCATCTATAGCCATCGCTCGACGGTGCTGCATTCCTGGGGCGCTTGCATGCCCGACGCGCTCGACCTGTCGAGCAGCGAGGTCATCCTGCCGGTGGTGCCGATGTTTCACGCCAACGCGTGGGGCCTGGCCTATGCCGCCCCGATGTGTGGGGCGAAACTCGTGTTCCCCGGCGCCAAGCTCGATGGCGCGAGTCTCCTGGAGTTGATCGAGCGAGAACGGGTCACCCTGCTCGCCGGCGTTCCGACGGTGTGGTTGGCGTTGCTCGGTCACCTGGCGGAAACCAAGAAAGGCCTCGGAGCCGTCCGCTCGATCGTGATCGGCGGCGCGGCAGCCCCGCGCTCGATGATCGACACGTTTCAGCGCCAATATGGCGTTAACGTCCTGCACGCCTGGGGCATGACCGAAATGAGCCCGCTCGGCGTCGTGAACCGCCTATTGCCCAAACATGCCGTGGCGTCCAACGAGCAACGCCTCGACGTTCAGGTGAAACAGGGCCGGGCGCTCTACGGGGTCGAGCTCAAGATCGTCGATGACGACGGCAAGGAACTGCCGCGGGACGGTAAGGCGTTCGGCCATCTCCTGGTCCGCGGGCCGTGGACCGCCAACGGGTACTTCAAAGGTGAGGGGGTCCGTCTGGGCGCAGGTGAGTGGTTCGACACCGGGGATGTCGCGACGCTCGATGGCGATGGGTACATGCATATCACCGACCGAGCCAAGGACGTGATCAAGTCGGGCGGCGAGTGGATCAGCTCGATCGAAATCGAGAACCTGGCGGTCGGTCACCCGGCGGTCGCCGAAGCCTGCGTCATCGGCGTGCCGCACCCGAAATGGGACGAGCGGCCGCTCCTGCTCGTCGTCAAGCGTTCGGGGGCAACGGTATCCCGCGAAGAGATGCTGGCGTTCCTCACGCCGAAACTGGCCAAGTGGTGGCTGCCTGACGACGTCATCTTCGTCCCGGAGCTGCCGCATACAGCGACCGGCAAGCTCCTCAAGTCGAAGCTGCGCGAAGATTATCGCCTGCATCGGTTGCCGGCGTCTTAGCCGGGCGGTCAGCGGCGGAACGTCGACTGCAGGCTCGGCGGGCCGTCGCAGGCCGCGCGGCGCGTCTCGACGAGATGGATGAGATGCGCCAACACCGAGCGCGCCGCAGCCGGATGGAGCCGGGGATCGACGGCGGCGTAGAGCCGTTGCACGATCCCTGGAATGGTCGATGCGCCATCGGCTAGGCAATCCAGAATCTGCTGCTCGCGTTCCCGGCGGTGCGCGAGGTAGGCGCGGACGAACGGGTGGGGATCGCGAATCGCCGGACCGTGGGTCGGCCAGTAGATCGTGTCGTGACGATGGAGCAGCTTCTCCAGGCTATGGAAATAGGCGCCCATGTCGCCGTCCGGTGGCGCGATCACCGTGGTCGACCAGCCCATCACGTGATCGCCCGTGAACAGCGCCTCTTCTTCGATCAGCCGGAAGCACAGGTGGTTGGAACAATGACCCGGGGTGTGGACCGCCTCGAGGGTCCAGCCCGGACCCTCGAGCCGGTCGCCGTCACGGAGGGTGACGTCGGGGCGGAAGTCGCGATCCCCACCTTCCTCGACCTCGGCCCCGGAATCGGGCCGCCCCGAGCCGTGCGGTCCGAACCCGTAGGTCAAACCGCCAAAGCTCCGCTTCAGCGGGGTGGCCGCCGGAGAATGATCGCGGTGGGTGTGGGTGATGGCGATATGGGTGATGGTTTCGCCGGTCAAGGCCTGGCCGATCGCGGTGACGTGCTCGGGTAGCAGCGGCCCGGGGTCGATGACGGCGACTTCGCCGCGACCGACGACATAGGTGCCGGTGCCATGGAACGTGAACGGCGAGGGGTTGCGAGCGATCACGCGGCGGATCAACGGCGTGAGTGTGTCGCAGGCGCCGTATTCAAAGGCCAGGTCGCGGAGGAAAGGGATCGTCATCGGCAGAGGTCCGGCAATTGCCCACGGCGTGCCTATCTTGCCTGTGAGTTGCGTCGAGCGGAATAAATCGTTCACAGAATCGTTTGTATCAGCCGGCCGCCCTCGTGGAGTGGCGCGGATTGCCCCACCGAAGCGGGTTGACGCTGGACCGGGACGGCAAAACCGGATACCAACAAGTCGGAGTTGCGCGGAGAGCAAACGGGTGGCCACCACCAAACTAACGGCGGTACTCGCCCTGACTGTCGATCGCTTCGACGAACTGTTGGCGAGCGACAAAGCCTGGGCCCAGCGCCAGCTTCGCAGCTATCTCGACATCGTACGCGGCCACGTCACGGAGAACCGCGGTCGGCTGTTCGCGGCCGAGCGCGATCATTTCAAGGCTGAGTTCGTCAGTCCGGTGGCGGCCGCCAATGCGGCGACGGCGATCCACGAGGAGGTCCGCGAACTCAACCAAGACCAGCCCAATCATCGCCAGATGCGCTTCCGCATGGGGGTCGACGTCGGGACGGTGAGCGGCGAAGGGCGAAACCTCAGGGGCGAGGCGGTGACGGTCGCGACGGCCCTGAGTGGGCTCGGCGAAGCTGGCGACACGTGCTTCACCAAGCGCGCCTATGACCAGGTCGATGGACGGACCGACCTCGAGTTCGAGGAACTCGGCGAGCAGGACTTGGGCGGTCGGACGTTCGAGGTCTTCAAGGGGGCCGAAAGTCTCGAGGCCTACGCGAACGTGCGCAGTCGTCGGCTCGGGGGCGGGATTGGCCGTCGGGCGATTGCCGGGACGATCCTCGCCGTGATGGTGTTCGGCGTGCTCGGCGCTTACATGTGGCAGCGCAGCAAGATCGAGGGCAGCGACGCGCCGGTCAACGTCGTGGCTGGCAATCGGGTGCCGCTGTTCGACAAGCCTGTCGCGAGCATTCTCGATCCGAACGTCAGCCGCGCGGGTGGGCAAGATTCGCAAAACCGCGACCAGCGAGACATCGCTAGAAGCGGGTCGCGTGACGCCGACCCAACCTTCGGCGAGGGGCCGCCGCCCTTGCCCGACCGACCGTCGATCGCGATCCTGCCGTTCAACAACGTTGCGCGCGATCCGTCTCTCGACTATTTGGCGCGGGCGCTCGCCGATGACGTGGCGCGCGCCCTGAGCCGCAGTAGCGATCGCTTCGTCGTCGCCACCGATTCTTCGTTCCGCTACGACGGCGCTCCTGGATCCGTTGCCAAAGTCGGCCTGGAGCTCGGCGTTCGCTACGCGTTGGTCGGAGTGCTGCAACGGACCGGCGATCGTGTGCGCCTGACCGTGCAGATGCTTGAGGGCGGCAAGGAAGCCCCGATGTGGATGAAGCCCTTCGACCGCGGTCTGCATGAATTACAACTCACACGCACCGAGATCGCTCGCGATTTGGCGGCCGGTATCGGGGCGCCGTTGACCGAGGAAGAGATCGGCGTATTGCGGCGTCGCGATACGCGCCGTCCCGAGGCTTACGAACATCTCCTGCGTGGCCGCGCTGCCTTGATGGGGAGTGGTCGAGAAGCGCTCGACAACGCCGTCACGGCTTTTGGCAAGGCGATCGAGGTCGACCCGCAGTTCGCCGCGGCGTACGAGGGCTTGGCCGTGGCGCAGATCCGCATTGCCGATTCCCAGCCGCCGTTTGGTGCCAGCCTCGACAAGGCGCTCGATGCGGCGCAGCGAGCGGTCGCGCTCGACGAGACGCTGGCGGCCGCTCAGAGTGTGTTGGCCATGGGACTTCTGGAGAAGCGCCAGTTCGGGCCGGCGGTGGCGGCGGCGGCCAAGGGCGTCGATCTCGATCCCAACTTTGCCGATGGCCGCGCTCGGCTGGCGCGTGTGCTGGCTTGGACTGGCGCCCCGGATGATGCGCTCATTCATGCCCAGACGGCGTTTCGCCTGAACCCGCGTCCGCCGGCTTGGTACCAGTTCAGCGTCGGTCATGCGTTGTTCGTCAAACAGGACTACGACGCGGCGGCCACAGCATTTCGTCGTGGCCTCGACATCAGTCCGAATTGGTTGCCCAACCGCCTGTTCCTGGCGGCGAGTTATGCCCAGGCCGGTTTGAAGGACAAGGCGTCCTTCGAAATGACCCGCAACGATATCCGGCCGCACGCCGCCGTTGCGGCTAAGGGCGACGGCATGCCCTACCAAAAGAGCGAAGACTTGGCGCGCTGGATCGATGCCATGCGCAAGGCCACCGGTTCCTAGGCCGGGCGCGCGCGCCGGCGCCGCAGCCAATTCAAGCTGTCCCGTGTCGCACCCGACGGCACGTATTCGGCGCCCACCCAACCCTCGTACGCACAAGAGTCGATCGCCGTGAACAGGGCGTCGAAATCGATCGCCCCCGTTCCCGGCTCCTGGCGGCCGGGAGCGTCCGCAAACTGGATATGCCCGATCTTGTCGGCGAGCGCGGGCAGGGAAGCGGCCGGGTCCTCGCCCATCATCGCCATGTGATAGGCATCCCATTGAAGCGCGAGGTTGGCGTGGCCTACGGTCGCCAATATCTCGAGACCATCGTGGGACGTCGCGACCAAGGAGTCCGGGCGATCGACACGATTGATCGGTTCGACCACGACCCGAACCCCTAGGGAACTCATGACGTCGGCGGCATAGCCCAGATTGGCGACCAGACTCTCGCGGCAGCGGTCACGATCGACCGTCGGCGAAGGCCAACCGGCGAGGACATTGACCGCCCGCGGCGCTAAGGCTTCAGCATAGTGTTTCGCCTCGGCCACGGCGGCGCGAAAATGCCCCTCGCGTCCCGGCACGCCCGCGAGGCCGGCCCCGCCCTTGGGGAGATCGCCCGCCGGGACGTTGAACAACACGAAGTCCAGGCCGCTGCGCTCTTTGGCACGCCGCCAGTGCTCGACGGGCAGGTCGTAGGGGAACTGAATTTCGACCGCCTCGAATCCGGCATCTCGCGCCGCCGCGAATCGATCGAGCACGGCATGCTCGGTGAACAGAAGTGAAAGATTGGCGGAAAACCTGGGCATCGTATATCGCCAGTTCTCGCTGCCGCCCGCCGTAGCGTCAAGCCCGGGTTGCACCGTCGTGAACGCCGTTCATACTGCCTCGAACGGAGGGACAATGAACGTCGTGCAGTCAGCGGCAACAGGCTGGCCAGAGGACCAGGAAGCCTCGGGCGATGATCTTTCGTGGTGGTCGACGCCCGCCGGCGTCACGCGCGCCTATGGCCGTTGTCGTTTCGGTCAGATTCACTATCGCGCCGCAAGCGTTCCGCGCCGCGATCGGGTGCCCCTGATCTGCCTGCACCAGAGCCCGTCCTCAGGGCGCGCCTGGGAGCAGCTTCTCGCCGTGATGGGCCGCGACCGTCGCGCCATCGCCCCCGATACGCCGGGCTTTGGCGATTCTGATGCCCCAGCAGAACCACCCTCGATCGGCGCGTATGCCGCCGCCATCGGTGATCTGCTCGACGAGTTGGGACTGGGGATCGTTGATCTGTTGGGCGATCACACCGGCTCCAAGATCGCCGTCGAGTTGGCGCAGCAACGCCCGCGCCAGGTTCGCAGGGTCGTGCTTCACGCCGCGCCGATCTACGACGCCCAGCAGGTGGCGGCCCAACAGCGGCTTTTGGTCGAGAAGCGGACCGAATCCTGGAAACCGGCTTCGGGAGAGCACTTCCGGCAACGTTGGGCCGAATTCCGCCGCCACTACGACGCGGACGCCCCTTTCGGTTTGGTCGATCGAGACTTCTGCGAGACGTTGCGGGCGCGCGAACGGACGTGGTTCGGCTATCACGCGGCTTACAACTATTCGCACGCAGAAAATCTGCCCCGCTTGGAGCAGCCGGTGCTGGTCCTGTGCACCAACGACGGGCTGTGGGACGAAACCCAGCGTGCGGCCCGCTACCTCGAGAATGGTCGCCTCCTGCCACTGCCCGATTGGCGGGTGGGCTCGATCAGCCGTCGCGCGGAAGAACTCGCCGCGATCCTGCGCCAGTTTCTCGACGGCCCGGCGGGCGAGAGCTCGCAGGCGACGCCCAAGGTGGCGCCGTCGCTGCCGGTATCGGGGCGTTCCGCAATCGAACGGCGCTTCATCATGACCCCGCGCGGGCAAATGCACGTTCGCGTTATTGCGGGCAACCCGGCGGCTCCGCCGCTGTTGTGCTTTCACATGAGTCCACGGTCCGGTCATTACTTCGAGGCCCTGCTGCACGAGCTGGCTGGCCCACGGACGGTCATGGCGGTGGACTCGCCTGGATATGGCGAGTCGTTCAAGCCGGCGGTTCGCCCCGATATCGCCGACTACGCCGAGGCCATGATCGGTCTTCTCCAGGCGTTGGGGCATCCCAAGGTCGACCTCCTCGGCGATCATACGGGTGTCAAGACAGCGATCGAGACCGCCTACCGGCGGCGCGATCTCGTGCGTCGTGTGGTGATGAATACGGCCGGGGTGTACTCGGCCGAAGAACAGCGCGGGTGGCAGGGCCGCATGGGATCGATCCCTGTCCAAGAAGACGGCGGCCATATCGCCCAGCTCTGGGATCGCTACCAGAATCTGAACCGCGGCAAGCTCGATCAGGATCAGATCGCCTTTCGCTTCTACGAGACATTGCGCGCCGGGCCGTGCACCTGGTGGGGACCACGGGCCGCCAATCTCTACCTTCTGGGCGAGGTGTTGCCGCACATCGAGAACGAGCTCCTGCTCGTCTGTTCCGACCAGGACAGCTTGATCGAACCGTCGCGGCGCGGCGCGAAACTGCTCAAGAACGGGCGCTACGTCGAGTTTGCCGGGTACGGCAACTCGATGTTCGAGTACCGCGCCAAGGATTGCGCGCCGACCATCGCTGCGTTCCTCGCCGCCTGACGCGATTCCCTTCGTCGGCCCGAACGGGTCGGCTACTATGCTGGGCAACCGGGCCGTTCGTGCCCGGGCAACTCCGGGGGGAGAATGTCCGACGCTGCTCAACGTTGGTGGCGCAGGCCGGAAAGCGTGCGCCGCGACTTTGCCGATGCCCGCTTCGGGCAGATTCACTATCGCATCATCGAGCCCAAAGCCCCCCGCGGGAAACCCGTCGTGCTGTTCCATCAGAGCCCGTCGTCGGGGCGGCCCTTCGAGCACCTCATGGCGGCGCTCGGCACCGACCGGACGGTGATCGCTCCGGACACGCCGGGGTTCGGTGATTCCGATCCGCCGCCGTCGCCACCGACGATCGCTGACTATGCGGCAGCGATGGGCGACTTCCTTGATGCCTTGGGGCTGAAAGAGATCGACGCGTTCGGTGACCATACCGGCGCCAAGGTCGCGGTCGAATTGGCGCGCCAGCGGCCGAACCAGATCCGCCGGCTCGTGCTCAACGCGGCGCCCGTGTACTCAGACACGAAAATGGCCGAGATGATGGCCCATCTCGAGGACGAAAAGCCGAAACCGCCGCCGGCCGACGGTAGCCACCTGCTGAAACGATGGCAGGGCATGCGCAAGTGGTATCCGGCCGATATTCCGGACGATCTCTTCGAGCGCGACTTCTACGAGGGTCTGCGTGGTCTTGATCTGGCGTGGTATGGGCACAACGCGGCCTTCGCCTACAGCCATGCCGAGGCCCTGCCGGCCCTCGCTCAGCCGGTGCTGATTCTGTGCCCGGACGACGGCCTATGGGAGGCGACGCAGGCGGCGCGCCCGCATCTCAAGAACGGCCGCATCCACGAGTTGCCCGATTGGAAGATGGGAGCGGTGTCGACCAGGGCCGTGGAGATGGCCGCCATCGTGCGGTCATTCCTTGATGGACCGCACGCGAGCCTGACGGCGGGCGCGCCCAAGCCGGCCCCGGTCAAGGCCACGATCGCGCCGCGCGCGATCCGAAAACGCTTCGTGGCGACCCGCAGCGGTCAGGTGTTGGCGCGCGTCGTCACGCCGACGAGCGCGAAGGCCCGCCCGATCGTGTGTTTGCACATGAGTCCCGTCTCGGGGCGAAATTTCGAACCGTTGCTGGCCGAACTCGGTCGCGATCGCATTGCGGTGGCCCTCGACCTGCCGGGGTTCGGCGAGTCCGATGCCCCTCCGAAACCGCCGTCGATGGCCGACCTCGCCGCCTACATGGTGGAGGCGATACAGCAACTCGGCCTGGCTACGCCGATCGACATGTACGGCGATCACACCGGAGCGTGTGTCGCGATCGAAATGGCCGTCACCTATCCGACCCTCGTTCGTCGCTTCGCCCTCAACACGGTACCGTTCTTCGATGCCGATCAACGGCGCGAGCGCCTGGCCCACGCCCGCCACGAACCCGGCAAGGCGGACGGCAGTCACCTGCCCGAAATGTGGGCTCGGATGACGCGCCTGACGGCGCCGACGCTCGGTCGGATGGCCATCGAACGCAACCTGGTCGAGTCCACCCGTGGTGGTCCCTTCGGCCATTGGGGGCACGGCGCGGTGTTCTCCTATGTCATGGACGGCGTGCTGCCCCGCATTACGCAGCCGGTCCTGGTGTTCCGGCCCCGCGACGGACTGGAAGAGCACACGGCGCGAGCCCTCACGTTGATGACGACCGCCAAACTCCACGACCTGCCGCGCGATCGCTATGGCTTCGTCGAGGAACGTCCGAGCGAATTCGCCAAACTGATCCGGGAGCATTGCGATGACTGAAATCGACTGGTGGCGCCGCCCCGATACGGTGCGCCGGGGTTACCTCGATGGCCGTTTCGGTCAGATTCACTATCGTGCGGCGGGCGACCCCAAATCGAAGAAACGCCCAGTGCTGTTGTTCCACCAAAGCCCGTCGTCCGGGCGGCCATGGGAGCACCTCGTGGCCGACCTCGGGCGCGACCGCTTTGCCATTGCGCCCGACACCCCCGGATTCGGCGATTCGGCGCCACCGCCCGCGCCGCCGACGATCGAGGAATACGCCGCCGCGATGGGCGATGTGATGGACACGCTCGGGCTCGAGGTCGTCGACCTCATCGGCGATCACACGGGCACCAAGGTCGCGATGGAACTGACCCGGCAACGCCCGAAGCAGATCGGGCGGCTCATGCTCAATGCGGCGATGGTGTTCACCGCCGAGCAGCAGGCGATGCAGAAGCAGATCATCGAGCGCGAGAAGCCTCATGCGCCGCCGGAGGACGGCCACCACCACGTCGAACATTTCGTGCGCCTGAAGCGCTTGTACGCGGACAGTTCACCGATCGAGCTGCTCAATCGTGACTTCGCCGAGATGCAGCGGGGCGGCGACGTCATCTGGTACGGCCATAACGCCTCGTTCCAATATGCCGTGACGGACGCGCTCAAGGACATTGCCCACCCGATCCTGCTGCTCTGCCCCGACGACGGTTTTCGCGAGCACACCCACCGGACGGTGCCGCACCTGCGCAACGGCAAGCTCATGGAACTGCCGACGTTCCGAATGGGAGCGATCTCGCTCCACGCCACGGAACTCGGGAAGATTGCGCGCGAGTTTTTCGATCAGCCGCCCGCGTCGGTTTCCGCGTCACCGGCCCGCCCGGCTCCGGCCAAGCCCCGGATCGCCAAGGCGGCGGCGATCCGAAAACGCTTCGTCGAGGTCTCGACCGGCTTCTTGCACCTGCGCATCGCCGAGCCGGCAAAGCCGAGCACGAAGCCGCCGCTGTTCTTGTTCCACATCAGCCCGCTTTCCGGTCGGGTCTATGAAGATGCCGCCGTCGCGCTCGCCACCGATCGCGTCGCGATTGCCGTCGACACGCCGGGCTTCGGCGAGAGCGACCGTCCGGCCAAGCAACCGTCGTTGGCCGACTTGATGCGCCCGGTGTCGGAGGCGATCGACAGGTTGGGCTACACGACGATCGATGCCCTCGGCGATCATACCGGCGCCAAGCTGACGGTGATGCTGGCCGCCGAACGTCCGAAGCTGATCCGCAAAATCGTGCTCAACACCTGCGCGGTGTACACCGATGAGGAGCGCCGCAGCATGCTGTCACGGGCGAAGCCCGTGACGACGCGTGCCGATGGCACTCACCTGGCCGAGATTTGGAAGCGGGCGGCACGCTTGAAGTCGGGCCAGGCGCCGATCGATGTCGTCTCGACGTTGTTCTGCGAGGCCCTGCGGGGTGGACCTCTCGGACTGTGGTGGGGGCCGGAAGCGGCGGTCGGCTATGACCCCGCCCCTGCGCTGCGCGCTCTGGGGCAGCCCGTGCTCCTCCTGATGCCGGGCAAGGACCTCGTCATTCCGATGACGCACCGCGCCGTTCCGCTGATCAAGAACGTCACCGTCGTCGACCTGCCGCATATCGGATTCGGTATGTTCCAGACCCACTTCGGCGAGGTTGTGCCGACGATCCGTCGGTTCCTCGATGGTTGACGCGCGGAGCGCCGATCAACGGCGCCGCGAATTGCTCTGGCGTGCGCCGTCGACGGTCCGTCGCGGCTACGCCGACTACCGCTATGGTCAGCTTCATTACCGGATCGCGAAACCTGCATCGCCGTCCGAGCGCCGGCCGCTGTTCCTGTTTCATCAGACGGGGTCGTCCGGGCGCTGCTATGAGGGCCTGATCGCCGAATTGGGTCGCGATCGCGTCGCGATTGTCGCCGACACGCCGGCCTTCGGCAATTCCGATGCCCTGCCGCACCCGCCGTCGATCGCCGATTTTGCCGCGGCCATGGGCGAACTGATCGATTATTTCGGGTTTCGCGACATCGACGTGATGGGGGATCACACCGGGTCGAAAACGGCCGTCGAGGTCGCGATCCAACGACCCGTGCAGGTGCGGCGCGTGGTGTTGAACGCCGCGCCGGTGTACAGCGCAGCCGAACTGGCGGCCCTCACCGCGTTCGACGACGCTGTCGAAACCGCCGATGACGACGGTCGCTACGTCATGGTGCGCTGGGGTTGGGCAAGGGACAACCTGCCGCCCGAGGTCCCGATCACGGTGCGTGAACTCGAATTCGTCGAAGGCCTTCGGGCGGGACCGCTCGCCTATCACGGCCACCACGCGGCGTTTTCGTATCTCCATGCCGAGAACCTGCCCAAGGTCACCCAGCCGCTGCTGCTGCTGCACGCGCGCGACGATTTGTGGGCGCCGACGGCGCGGGCGGCCGCCTACATTCGCAACGGCAAGATGATCGACCTGCCGCAATGGGGTCGGGAGATGCTGTTGTTTCGCTACCGCGAGGTGGCGCCGATCATCCGCGCGTTTCTCGATGCGGAGCAGCCGGTGCAATGACTCGGGCGTTCCTCGCGTTGCCCGCCTCTGTGCGCGGGATCCTGCTGATGCTGGCGACGACGCTCATCTTCACGTCGCAGCACGGCATGATCCGCCACATCAGCGACGAGGTGCACGCCATCGAGATCGGGTTTCTCCGGTCGGTCTTCGCGTTGCTCGTCGTGCTGCCACTCCTACGCCAAGGCTTGAGCATTTTTCGCACGCAGAAGCTCCGCTGGCACGTGCTGCGCGGCACGTTGCAGAGCCTGAACATGATGGCGACGTTCTATGCCATCACGATCATTCCCTTGTCGCAGAACACGGCGCTCTCATTCACGGCGCCGCTTTGCACGACGGCGATCGCCATTCTGCTCATGGGGGAACGCGCAGAGTGGCAGCGATTGGCTGCTCTGGCCGTCGGACTGATCGGCGCCTGGATCGTCATTCGTCCAGGCATCGCCGAGGTCAACCCGGGCTCGTTGTTGGCGTTGTTCGCGGCGCTATGTTGGGGTTCCGGCATGGCGGTGATCAAATACCTGGCCCGCACCGAGTCGAGCGTCACGGCGACCGCCTACATGAGCGTCGTGATGACGGTCGTGACGTTCGTTCCGGCGCTGTTCGTGTGGACTTGGCCCAGCGCCGAGGCCTGGTTCTGGTTGGTCGCGATCGGCGTCTGCGCCGGACTCGGCAACATCTGCCTCACCGAGGCATTTCGCCATGCCGACCTGACGGTGGTGTTGCCCTTCGACTTCACCCGCATCGTCTGGATCAGCGTCATCGGCTATGTCGCGTTTGCCGAGGTGCCGACGCTCTGGGCGCTGGTCGGCGGTGCCGTGATCTTCTCTGCCGCCACCTACGTCGCCATGCGCGAGCGACGACAAGCGAGCGCCAAACCAACGACCGTTTCCCAATAGCCGCGAGGAGACCGCCATGGCCCGACCCCATCTCGACTTCATCCAACCGCAGGTCCTGCCCTGGACCCGGGGCCTCTACGGCGGCGGGCGTCCCGAGGTCGAGGTCAAGACCCTGTCGATCGACCCCGAGGGCAAGGACTCGAGCCTCGTACTGCGCTACGCCGCCGGTTATGCCCGCCGCGAACACGAGCACCTGGCGGCCGACGAGGAGGTCTTCGTCCTGGAAGGGGCCTTCGAGCTCAACGGCACGCTCTACGAGCGCGGCGCATACGCCCATTTCCCGGTCGGGTTCGAACGCCGGTCGTTCTCCGCCCCAGCGGGCGCCGTGGTGCTCACGTTTTTCTCGGCGGAACCGCGCGCGTTCGCCGGAGCGCCGACGAATCCCTGCGACGAACGCCGGCTGATCCGCCACATCGACACGCGCCGCGGCGGCTGGGAAGACAACAAGTATTTCCCAGGCCGGGTCCTGTTCCTACGCAACGATCCGGTCACCGGCGATATGACCTACCTGCAGACGACGCGCCCCAACGACGGCTCGGGCAAGGTCGAACGCCATACGACGGTGCAGGAGATGTACACGCTGGCGGGCGAGCTCTCCGGCCCCTATGGCATCTACTACGCCGGCGCTTACTTCTGGCGGCCGGCCGGAATCAAGCACGGGCCGTTCGGTACCCAGACCGGCTGCAATTTCTTCATGCGCTCGGTGGGCGGCCCGCTGCTCTACGAATACTTCCCGGTCGAGAAACCGTTCCGCTGGGTCCCCGAGCACAAGCCCATCCTGCCGCCCGGCCACGAGCGTTATGCCGGGCCATGGCGACCCTCGACGAATTACTAGGGGTCAGCGGCGCTCGGTGGCGGCGCGGGCCGCGTCGTCGACCGGGCTGGTGGCGGCCGGCTTCGCGGTTCCACCATCGCCCGACGGCAGGTTGCGGGCGACGACAACGGCAAGGACTCCGGCCAGCAACAACAGGACGACGGGCAACCAACGCATGGGGAGAGCCTAGGGGGTCGAACGCGGGGTGCGCAATCCCGCCGTACGCGCCTCGCGCTTCAGTTCGTCGAGTTCGACGAGGGAGCGTGGCCAGTCGCCCTTGAGCAGCCGTGACAACGATCGATCGGCGAGCAATTTGCCGCTGGTCTGGCAGGGGGCGCAGTAGTTGGTCTCGTTGTCGGCGTAGGCGATGCGTTGGATCGGCGCACGACAGACCGGGCAGGGTTCCCCGTAGCGACCGTGCGCGGCCATGCCCGGCCGGAAGGCGGTGACCTTCTCCGGAAAGCCCGCGCCGGCCTCGCGGATCAACCGTTCGGTCCATTCTTCGAGGACGCCGCGGCAGGCGACGAACAGGCGATCGATATCCTCGGACGTCAGGGCATCCGTCCAGCGCAGCGGTGAAAGTTTGGCGCGATGGAGAATCTCGTCGGAATAGGCGTTGCCGATGCCGCTGAACACGCGTGGGTCGGTGAGCGCCCGCTTAACCGTATGATTCTCCAGGGTGAGCCGTTCGGCAAACGCCGCGCGGTCGCTGGTCATCACCTCGAGGCCGCCGGGGTCATGGGCGATCAGGCCGCCGTCGCCGCGCACAGCGTAGAGCGACGCGCGACGCTTCGATCCGGCCTCGGTGAGGGTCAAGGTGCCGCCGGGGAAGTCGAAGCCGACGAGCACGAACTTGCCGGCGAGCTTGGCATTCGCCTCCTTCCAATGCAGCCGGCCTGCGATCATCAGGTGCAGGACCAGGTAGTGCTCGTCGGGAAACGCCAGCACGATGCGCTTGCCCAACCGGCGCACGTCGGTGACCGGTCGATCCTCGAAGGCTTTGAGCGGGGGATCGACCGAGCGCAGGAGGAAAGGGCTGTTCAGGCGCACGCGCTGCAACCGCCGGTCGAGCACCCGGGGCTTGAGGCAAGCGACATAGGCGGCGATGTCGGGCAGTTCCGGCATGATTTCGCTTCTGCGCGCGGGGCGCGCTATACAGTGTACATGCTCGACGCGACGCGTCCCGGACTGATCGCTTTTCCCGCGTTTCTGTTGCTCATCGCCTTTGAGGCATGGTGGTACTGGAGCCGGCGGCGGATCGCCTATCCGTGGCGGGACAGCCTTGCCTCATTCGGGGTCGCTGTCGGCTACAAGCTCGCTGGCCTGCTGGTCCCGCTCGTCGCCCTGCCGGTCTATCTCTATGCCTGGGACCACCGGCTCGTCACGGTCCCGCTCGATACCGTGTGGGGCATCGCGCTCCTGATCCTCGGTGTCGAGTTCTTCTATTATTGGTTTCATCGCTATTCGCACGAGATCCGCTGGCTGTGGGCGACCCATGCCGTTCATCATTCGCCGCAGCACCTCAATTTCGCCGCTGCCTACCGCCTGGGCTGGACCGGGCTGATCTCGTTCAACTGGATCTTCTGGCTGCCGCTGGTAGCGATCGGGTTTCACCCCGCGGCCGTGTTCCTCACCCTCGGGATCAACCTCGTCTATCAATTCTGGCTCCACACCCAGCTGATCGGAAAACTGGGGCCGCTCGAGTGGGTGCTCAACACGCCCTCGCACCACCGCGTGCATCACGCGACCAACCCGGCCTACATCGATCGCAACTATGGCGGCGTCGTCATCGTCTTCGATCGCCTGTTCGGCACCTTCGCCGAGGAACGGGCCGAGGATCCCTGTCGCTTCGGGCTCGTCCACCCCTGTCCGTCGCGCAATCCCTTCATCATCGCCTTTCACGAGTGGGCCCGCATGGGCCGGGACCTGTGGCGTGCCCGTAACTGGCGCGACCGGTGGCAGGCGTTGTTCGGCCGACCCGGGGCAACGCGATCCGGCGGGGCGGCCGTAGCGGCGCCGTCGCGTCAGGCGGCGGAGTAGCGCCCCCGTGGCGGCGCGGGTGGGGTGCAACCCACCGCCAACAGCATCGCTTCGAGATAACGTGCGTCGATGACGCTCAGGGCCGTTCGCGCGACGCGGGCGCGAACGGCATCATCGGCGACGGCCAGATGCCAAACGCGGGCGGCCCAAACGTCATCCCGCATCATAGCGCCCGAGTCGCGAATCGCCGTCAGGACCTGCTCGCGCGACCATGTCGGCGGAAACACGGCGATCACATCGCCGCCGCGCGCCGGCCGCAAAGCTTCGAAGGTCCCCAGGCCGGCGAGGCAGACACTCCCGAGCAGGAGCGCGGCAAAGCCGTGGCGGCGCCACCCGTTCATGCCCGCACCTCGTTCGCGGAGGGCGCAGGCTCACGGATCGGCAGGTTGACGATGGCGGCGAAGACGCCGAGTGCCGCCGCCATCCACCACGCCGGCTCGTAGGTGCCGTAGCGGTCATAGAGGACGCCGCCGAGCCAGGCCCCGAGGAACGCGCCAACCTGATGGCTGAGGAAAACGATCCCGAACAGCGTCGCGAGGTAGCGCGGGCCGAACAGGTGGGCGACCAAGCCCGACGTCGGTGGCACCGTCGATAACCAGAGCAGCCCCATGGCGGCGGAGAACACGAGCGCGCTTTCGGTCGTCACCGGCAGGAGCACAAACCCGGCGAGCACGACGGCGCGGCTGCCGTAGATCGCCGACAGCAGCCATTTCTTGCGCACGCGCTCGCCGAGCGGACCGGCGGCGTAGGCGCCGACGACGTTGAACAAACCGATCAAGGCGAGCGCCCAGGCCGCGATCGCCTTCGACAGGCCGGCGTCGGCGAGCGCGGCCGGCAAGTGGGTTTGAATCAGTGCGACGTGGAAACCGCAGACGAAAAAACCGCTGAGCAGGCACCAGTAGTCTACGCTGCCGGTCGCCGCCCCGAGCGATCGGCTGAGCGACTCGCCCGGGATGGGCTGCGCGGCGGGGCGGTCGGCGCGGAAGGCGAGGGCCATCGGCACCACCGCGATCGCCATCAGCGCCAACCACAGAAGGGCGGTCGACCAGCCGTAGGCCTCGATCAGCGCTTGGCCGATGGGCGCCAGCAGGAACTGCCCGAGCGAGCCCGCCGCGGTGATCAGGCCGAAGGCCCAGCCGCGCTGTGCCGCCGGCAGCAGCCGGCCGATCGCCGCCAACACGACCGTGAACGAGGCTCCCGCGGTACCGAGCCCGATCATGACTCCCGCGGTCAAGTGCAAATGGAGAGGGCTCGTCACCGTCGACATCAGGGCGATGCCGAGCACGTAGAGAAGCCCACCCAGGAGCAGCACGCGGAACGCGCCGTAGCGGTCGGCGAGCGCGCCGGCAAACGGCTGGCCCAAACCCCAGATCACGTTCTGTAGCGCGATCGCGAGGGCAAAGACCTCGCGTCCCCAACCGTAGGTGCTCGACATCGGTTCGAGGAACAGCCCGAAGCCGTTGCGCAGCCCGAGGGTCATCAGCGAGACCATCGCGCCGCCCGCGATCAGCATGAGTAGCGCGCGCGAACCCGCCATGGCGCAACTTAACCAATTCGGGGCGCGAGCGGACGAGCGTCGCGTCGTCGATGGTGATGATTTCCGGCGAGGCGCGTCGGCGAGGAACCAGGGCCGCTGGTTGTCCTGCTCGCGTCCTTCTCGATCGCAGGCGTAACCTGTCAAAACACCGAGACTGGGCGCCGCTGTCCCTTACCCGGCTCTGGGGATCGTGCACTTTCTTGGAGCACGTGGGGCCTGGTCCTCGGGAAAAGCCGATGGGTCCGTCTGGCTCTAGCATTTCGGTGGTCAGCCCCATGAAACTATGATTTTCGACTTTTTCAGCATGGTTGAGCTCATATTCGAGATTCGTGAGTGATTTTCGACGCTGGATCGACTATTGTCATTTTCGATAGAAGTTCTTCGATTAAATCAATTTTCGACAAGAATCCCGGAATACCTATGGAGCTTCGCCTCGACCCCCCGTCGACCTTTCAAGGCACTGTTGTCCCTGCCGGGACGAGCCTTGTCGGGTGGGCGGCGATCGTCCATGCCCTCGGCCTGAAGGCTCCGGTCAGAAGGCCGAGTTGCGTATCCGATAGTCACGTTCGCGGAAGCCGACGGACCGACGGCAACTGGCGCATTCTTGACAAGCGCTATGCTCCCGGAAACCGGTTCGAGGACCATCTCGGATTCGCGCTGCGCCATGAGCCCATCGACCTCCTCATTCTGAAGCGCGCCTTCGAGTCCGTTCCGGCCCCATATCTCGAAAACTTCGTCAAATCCGCCCCGACCGGCACGCTGACCCGGCGAGTCTGGTTTTTCTGTGAACGCCTGACCGGGAAACAGCTCGATATCGAAGACGCGCCTGCCGTGACCGCCGTCGAGGCGCTCGATCCCAAGTCGTATTTCACCGGCAAAGCGATTCTCTCCCGGCGCCATCGGGTCAGAGACAATCTGCTCGGCTCCGGGTCCTATTGCCCGGTCATCCGCCGGACCGAAAAACTGGAAAAATTCGTCGAAGCCGGTTTGGCGCAGAGGGCCGCCGAAACGATCGGCCGGACCGGAGCGCGCCTCGTTGCCCGGGCGGCCAGCTTTCTGCTGCTCGCTGACAGCCGCGCCAGTTTCGAGATCGAAGGTGAGCGGCCGCCGCGCAGCCGGCTGGAGCGGTGGGGTCGCGCCGTCCTGCAGGCGGGCAAGAGCAAACTCAGCCTGGACGAACTCGGGCGCCTCCACAGCGTCTTGATCGAGGACACGCGATTCATCCGCCCGGGCCTGCGCCCGGATGGCGTGTTCCTCGGAGAACGCGATCACGATGGCGATCCTCTGCCGGAATTCATCGGAGCGCGTCCGGACGACCTCGATTCGTTGGTGGCCGGCTTGCTGGCCGCCAACGAGCGAATGCGCGAAAGCGGACTCGACGCCGTCCTGCAGGCCGCGGCCACGGCCTTTGGCTTTGTGTATGTTCATCCCTATCAGGACGGCAACGGACGCGTTCACCGCTGCCTGATTCATCATGTTCTTGCCGAACGAGGCTACACACCGCCCGGCATGGTATTCCCGGTTTCATCGGTGATGCTCACCCGCATCGAGGACTATGGCCGCATCCTGAAGAACCACTCCGGGCCATTGATGGATTTCATCGAATGGCGGCCGACGGAGAACCGCAATGTCGAAGTCCTGAACGATACGTCCGATCTATATCGCTACTTCGACGGTACGGAAGCAGCGGAGTTCCTCTACACCTGCGTCGAACGGACGGTCGATCATGACCTGCCGCAGGAGATCGATTACTTGCGGCGGCATGACGAAGCGCAGCGGCGCATCATGGAAACAATCGAGATGCCCGATCGATTGGCGCAGGACATCATCATGTTCATGCGCCAGAACGGCGGGAGTATCCCAAAGGCGCGGCGCGAGAAGGAACTCGCCTCCCTGACGGATGATGAAGCCCGACGAATCGAGGCGGTTTACCGCGACGTCTTTGCCGAAGAAGCCAGGAAGACCTGAGTTCGCCCTCAGAAACTCCACGGCCGAGTGGTTGGTCAGGAGCGGGCGCGGGCGGCACTGGCGCCGGCAGCGCGGCCCGAGCGGATCGCCTCGGTCAGGAAGGAGCCGTTTTCGTAGAGGTTGGCGAGCGGCGATCCCAGTTCGCCCGCTTCGAACAGGCCGGGGATGACGTGGTCGTCGTGGTCGAGCACGCGACCATCGGGGAGGCGGCGCGCCCCACCGGTGGTTCCGACGAGGCCCGGCACCAGGGCCAGGGCGTAGAACGGCGGCTCGAGGATGGGCGCGACACGTTCGGGCGCGCGCCCGAACTCGGGGTCCTGGCCGAGACGCGCATCGGTGTTGTAGCGCTCGACCGTCGCCATGAGCGCCTCCGGGTCGCGGCCGATCTTGGCCGCGAGTTCGGCGATCGTGCCCGCCTGGATCACCCAGCCCTTGGCGACCTCGACGCTGTTGTCGGCGCTCCAACGGTGCTCCATCTCGGCGTTCCAATAAATCGGGCGGGCGAGCCGGCAGGCACGGCGCACACGGTCGTCCAGAATCATGTGGACGGGGAGCATCGTGGCAATCGGTTGGTCGACCCAGCCGCCGAAGCGCTGCAGCTTGTTGTGAAAGCGGTTCCAGCCGCCGGTCTCGGCGTAGAAGCGGCGATGGTCCTTGGCGACTTCGATATAGCTGCCGACGCCGAGGTTCTGCGCGGCAAAGAACGCCGCGGCGTGCTCCGGCACTTTGATCGCCGGCCATACACCGCCGGTGATCGTGGGATTGCGCACGTGCCACATCGCGGCGCCAGCGCGTTGCAACAGCCGGAAGCCATCGCCGGTGTTGTGCGGCGAGCCGATCGGGTAGGCCTCGGCAAAGCCCATGTAGTCGCGCAAGAGTTCCGGTGCAGCATCGAAGCCGCCGGTGGCGACAACGACGCCGCGATGGGCGCGGACGGCGGTCGTTTGATTGCCTTCGCGCGCGAGCACGCCTGCCACGGATTGATCTCCGTTCTGTACCAGTTCGAAGGCCCGCGCGTCGTAGCGGATCGCGATGCCGCGATGCTCGCGCAACGCGGCGAAGGCCCGCCACAACCCGCCAGATCCGGGGCCGGCGGCAAACAGGCGATCGACGCAGTCGGCGCCGGGCATCTCCGGGAACTCCGGACCCGGCACCCAGTTGAGCACGCTCGCGTCCCAAGGCGACCAGACGTAGCCCGCGGCTGCGATGTGTTCACCGACCCACGGGCTCAAGCCCACCATGTCCTCGGCCCAGGCGCGAAGTTCGGGTTCGGGCAGCGGATTGGGCTCGTTGAGTGCCGTCTGATAGGCGATCAGGGCGGAGAGCTTCTCCGGGCGCGGCGCCCATACGATTTGCGGGTAGCGCACGCGGCTGATGCCGCCGGCGCGGTCCGGGCCCATCTTTTCGAGCACGAGGACGTGTGCGCCCGCCTCGTGCGCGGTGACGGCGGCCACCAGGCCCGACAACCCGGCGCCCAGCACGACGACGTCGGCTTCGGCGGTCCAGCGCGGCATGCTGCGAAGGCTGACCACGGGAATCTCCGCTGTGGCTGTCGACGGCAAGCGGGCCCGATAGTATCAATCGCCCCCGTGGTCGCGCGGCGAAAACGCAAGTCCCGATTCCTGTCCAGCCATCAGCGTAGTTGGCTGTGGGGCCACAACCTGGTCTCGGAGACGCTGGCCGCCGGCCGCTGGCCGATCCTCGAACTCGTGTTCGCCGAGGACCTGGCGCTGGCGGTGCTGGATCCCCTGGTCGGGCAGGCCAAGGCGCTCGGGCTCAGGCCGACGCTGGTGCCGCGCCTCCGGCTCGAAGAGCTGGTGCGGGTTCGCGACCATCAGGGCTGCATCGCACGGGTCGGACCCTACCCTTACGTTGCGTGGGCCGATCTGCTCGCGCGGGCGCGCGAACCCGGCGCGCTCTACGTGGTGCTCGACGGCATCCAGGATCCTTTCAATCTGGGCGCGGTCCTGCGGTCGGCCGAGGTGTTCGGTGCGGGTGGCGTCGTGCTGGCGGACTCGGGCCAGACGGGGATCAACAGTCAGGTGGCGCGCAGTTCCGCGGGCGCGGTCAATCGTCTGGCCATCGCGGAGGTGGCCTCGATCCGCGACGCGCTCACCGCACTCGCGGGGTCGGGCGTAAGAGCCATCGGCACGGCGGCCGATGCCGGCCAGGCCCTCGACGAAGAGGTGTTCACCGGCCCCGTTGCTCTGGTGATCGGCGGGGAAGGGCGGGGTCTTTCGCCCGAGGTCCGTGACGCCTGCCAGGCCCTCGTGCGCGTGCCACAGCGGGGCGGGCTCAACTCGCTCAATGCGGCGGCCGCCGCCGCGGTGTGCCTCTATGAGATCGACCGCCAGCGCCGGCGGTCGACCTAGGCGTCAGCGACCCGCGACGGGGGTTGCGCGCTTGATCGCCCGCCACAGTGCGATGGTGTCGGCGCCACCGGGGTCGCGCGCGCTCTGGCGGACCGCCGTGTGGACCAGGACGAGGCGGCGCGCAGGATCGACGTAAAGCACCTGGCCACGCACGCCCTGCAAGGCGTACGACCCGTCGTTCTCGGCGAAGATCCAGGTCTGGAAGCCATAACCGAACCCCCGGCGTGTCTGGGCAGCCGTGAAGTGGGCGCGCGTGGCCTCGGCGAGCCAAGCGGCTGGGACGATCTGGCGGTCGCCGGCCCGGCCGCCGTTCGCCAGCATCATGCCGAGCCGCGCGAAGTCGCGCAGCCGGGCGTTGAAGCCCATGAAGCCCACCGCGAGGCCGGATCGGTCGGTCAACCACGTCGCGTCGGCCTCGGCGCCGATCGGCCGCCAGATTTTCTCGGCGAAATACTCGTGGAGCGGCCGCCCGATCGCGGCCCGCAACACGTGGGCAAGCACGAAGGTTTCGGCGGAGGCGTAGTACCAGCGTGCGCCGGGCTCGGCGCCGCGGGTGTTGAATTGGCGAACCGCGGCCGCCCCGCCCGCCGTCTGCCCGACGAAGCTCGCCCGCACAAGCCGGGCCGAGTCGTCGTTGCCATCGTAGTCCTCGCGGAAGTCGACGCCGGAGGACATGGTGAGCAGGTGGCGCAGCGGCGTGCGACCGTATTCGGTGCCGCGTAGATCGCTCGCGTAGACCTCCGCGGCATCCTCGATCGATTTCACGTGCCCTTCCGATACAGCGATGCCGAATAGGAGGGCGATCAGCGTCTTGGCCATCGAAAACGACGTGAAACGATGGTGGTCGTCGCGGCCATATTGGTAGCGTTCGAGGAGGATCGTGCCGTCCTGGGCCACCAGCAGTCCGGTCGTCGGGTTGCGATCGAGGAAGCCCGCGATGGTGTTGCGGCCGCCGCCCAGGGGCGCCGGGCGATCGTAGGTGACGTCGATCTCGGTGTCGGCGCGTCGCCAGCGGCTCGGTTCGGATGGCGCAGGGCTGGTGCTCGTCGGCCAGATCTCGTCGAGACGCGAAAAACTGTCGACCGAATAGCGGGCCTGAAACCAAGTGTCGCGACTCGCAGGCGGAAACGCTCCGGACCAATCGACGTAGATGGCGAGATCGGGTCCGCCAGCGCGTCGCCCGATACCGCCACCGAAGGTGAAGTCGTGAAGACCGGCGGCCGGGGGGGAGGGCTCGGGCGGAGCACAGCCGGCCAGGATCGCAACGACCGCGAGGGTCAAGAGTGGTTGGCGGGCGGCCGCTGTTCGAGCCATCGTCGGTACTTACGCGAAACGAGTCGGGATTGTCGATCTGATCAGAACGCGCCTCGGCGATCAATGTTCTTCGTTCCGGCGATCGAGGAATGCGCTCGACCGGGGCCTCGGGCCCGCCCATGTCGGTCTTGGACGTGGCTCAGGCACAACACGTTCACGGTGATGCCGCGCGGTCGCAGCACTTCGGCGAGAACCGGCCCTCCGGTGGTTTCCGGGGGATGGCCGTGCAGCGCTCGGTGGTGAACGACGAGCGGGAAAAATTGGTCGGAGAGAGAGGATTTGAACCTCCGGCCCCCACGTCCCGAACGTGGTGCTCTACCAGGCTGAGCTACTCTCCGAGGCTCGGCGCTTATAGCCCTGGGCCCCCGGTCAGGCAAGCCAGCTCACGACGTCAAAGGCTCCGGCTCACGGCAAAATCGGCGACGTCGAGCAGGGTCTGTTTGCGCGGCGAATCGGGGAAGATCCCGAGCGCGTCCTTGGCCTTGGCGGCGTAATGGCGGGCGCGCTCGACGGTGGCGCGCAGGCTGCCGTACTTCTCGAGCAGCCGGATCGCTTCGCCGATGTCGGTGTTGTCCTGGCGGCCCTCTTCCAGGGTCCGCTTCCAGAACGTCCGCTCCTCGTCGTTGCCGCGGCGGAACGCGAGGATCACGGGAAGCGTGATCTTGCCCTCGCGGAAATCATCGCCCACGGTTTTGCCGAGCACGGCCTCGCGCGAGGAATAGTCGAGCGCGTCGTCGACGAGCTGAAACGCGATCCCGAGGTTGCGGCCGTAGCTTTCCAGCGCGTCCTCCTCGACCGGGGGGCGTTCGGCCACCACGGCGCCGATGCGGCAGGCCGCGGAAAACAGCGCCGCCGTCTTGGCCGAGATCACCTCGAGGTAGGCGTCTTCGCTCGTCGTGGTGTCGTTGCTGGTGAGCAGCTGGTGCACTTCGCCCTCGGCGATGATCGCCGAGGCATCGGACAGAATCTTGAGCACCCGCAGGGATCCGTCGGCCACCATGAGCTGGAAGGCGCGGCTGAACAGGAAGTCGCCCACCAGCACGCTCGCGTCGTTGCCCCAACGCGCGTTCGCGGTCTTGACGCCGCGGCGCAACAGGCTTTCATCGACCACGTCGTCGTGGAGGAGCGTTGCCGTGTGGATGAACTCGACGCAGGCGGCCAACGCGATGTGGCGTGCGCCCATGTAGTTGCACAACCGGGCCGCGGCGAGGGTCAGCATCGGGCGCAGCCGCTTGCCGCCCGAGGCGATGAGATGGCCGGCCAGCTCGGGAATCAGCGGCACCCGGCTCTGCATCTGGTGCAGGATCATGTCATTGACCCGGTCGAGGTCGTCCTTGACCAGGCGCCGCAGCGCATCCAGCGTCTGCAGCGTTCGTGTGCGCTCTTCTTCCAGGCGAATGACGTTGGTCACGCGGCCCCCAGCTTGACCATTCCTGCGGCGGCGGAGCATAGGGGCGCCGGCGGCCGGGGGCAATCGAGGCCGCGGCCGCGGGCCGGGGCATTGTGACGCCATTGATGAGCATTCCGCCGACGAGCGCGATCAGCGCGCCCCAGTTGCAGACGATGACCTCCGCCAGGATCATGGTGCAGGTCAGTACCCCCGACACCAGCATGGTCCATTTGATGTAGGCTGTGAGAAACGTCATGGCCTTGCGCCCATGATCGGAACCGGGGTTCGAACCGAGACAGCGGATGATCGAGTTGCTGCGCACCAACGATCCCGTGATGCTGTCGTGGGCATTGGCGCTCCTCGATGACAGCGGCATCCCGGCCCTGGTGCTCGATCAGCACACGAGTGCGCTCGAGGGCAGCATCGGCGCCATTCCGCGGCGCGTGATGGTGGGCGAGGTGGACGCCGGCCGTGCCCGTGCCCTGATCGAGGAGGCGGGCCTGTTTGCCGAAGCCGTGGTGATCCCGAATGAGCCAGGCCGGACAGGCTGAGGCGTTCACCGACGACCGTTTGCTCGACGGGCGCGTGTTGCTGCGCCAGCCGGCGCGAGGTTTTCGCGCCGGCAGCGACGCGGTGTTTCTCGCCGCGGCCGTGGCTGCTAGGTCGGGCGAATCGGTGGTCGACATCGGCAGCGCGCATGGGCCGGCGGCGTTGTGCTTGGCCTGGCGCTGTCCCGAGGTCACCGTCACGGGCCTCGACCGGCAGGCCGACCTGATCGCGTTGGCCAAGGACAATGCCGATCGCAACCGTTGGTCGGATCGGGTGCGGTTCGTCTGCAGCGATCTCGCGCACGCCCTCGCTCTCGGGCCGTTCGACCACGCGATGACCAATCCGCCTTATCGCCGGGTCGGGAACCGTTCGCCCGACCGCGCACGGGAAGCGGCTCGCCACGAGGGCGAGCTTGCCCTGGCCGACTGGATTGACCGCTCGGCCGCGCTGATCCGGCCGGGCGGCTCCCTGACCGTGATTTTCACCGCGGCGCGCGCGTCGGAGTTGATCGCCGCGATGCAGCGCCATCTCGGCGACCTCCTGGTGCGCGAGCTGTGGTCGCGGCGCGCCGGCCCCGCCGAACTCGTGATCGTGCGCGGCCTTTGTGGTGGGGCCAGCGAACTCCGTCGGGCGCCGGCATTCATCGTCCATCGCGACGACCAGCGCTTCACCGAGGAGGCCGAAGACATCCTGCGCGGCGGCGCGGCGCTGTCGCTTGCCGCTCCCCTCGGCCCCTCCTAATGTCCGTGGCGTGAAGATTCCTTTTCTCGGCGGACGACGGCCCGTGGTGTCGGTGGTGCGCCTGTTCGGCATCATCGGCGGTAGTGGGCGCTGGCGCGGGGGCCTCAACCTGGCCGCGCTCGCCCCGATGCTGGAGCGGGCCTTTCAGGGGCGCGGGACCCGCGCCGTGGCGCTCGACATCAATTCGCCCGGTGGCTCGCCCGTGCAATCGGCGATGATCTTCCGGCGCATCCGCGCGCTCGCCCAGGAACACGAGGTGCCCGTCCACGCTTTCGCCCAGGACGTGGCGGCCTCGGGGGGCTATTGGCTGGCGCTGGCCGGCGATCGCATCTACGCCGACCGGGCCTCGATCGTGGGTTCGATCGGGGTCATCAGCGGCAGTTTCGGGATGCAGGAACTGCTGCTGCGTCACGGCATCGAGCGCCGACTCCACACCTCGGGCGATCGCAAATCGTTCCTCGATCCGTTCCTGCCGGAGAAACCCGAGGACGTCGCGCGCCTGAGCGCGCTCCAGGCCGATATTCACGACGCTTTCAAGGACGTCGTGCGCGAGCGCCGGTCGGGCAAGCTCAAGGCCGACGAGGCGACGCTGTTCTCGGGGGAGTTCTGGACCGGGCTCCGGGCGCTGGAACTGGGGCTGATCGACGGCCTCGGGGACCTCGCGGCGACGATGCGGGCGGAATTCGGGGACCGCACGCAGTTTCGCGTCTTCGGCGGCGAAACCGGCTGGCTGCGGCGTCGATTGGGGCTTGCTTCCGTCGGCGCGGCCGCGGCAGAGGAGGCGTTGGCGACCCTGGAAGCGCGCCAACTTTGGGGACGGTACGGACTCTGATGTTCGGCATCAGCGCGACCAAAATCGGCATCGCCCTGCTGCTCCTGATCGCGGCGTTCTACGTGCTGCGGATCCTCCGCCGAATGCAGAAGGCGCGGGAGGAGTTGCCGCCCCCCGAAGAGGTGCGCCCGTGCAAGGTCTGCGGCAGCTATGTCGCCCAGACCCTGTCGCAGCCCTGCGGTCGTGGCGACTGCCCGTTTCTCGCCAAGAAAGCCTAGTTGACCCTGCGCGGAGCGCTCGGTAGGTTGCCCGCGCCCTATTTAGGCCCCCTACAAAAGCGGCCCTGACGATGGCGAACGCCACCGTCCCAACCTTTCAAGATCTCATCCTCACCCTGCAGGCGTATTGGGCGCGGCAGGGCTGTGTCGTGCTGCAACCCTACGACGTCGAGATGGGGGCGGGCACCTTTCATCCGGCCACGACCCTGCGGGCGCTCGGGCCAGAGCCGTGGAACGCAGCGTTCGTCCAGCCCTCGCGCCGTCCCGCCGACGGACGTTACGGCGAGAACCCGAACCGCCTGCAGCACTACTATCAGTTCCAGGTCATCCTGAAGCCGTCGCCCGGCGATATCCTCGAACGCTACTTCGGCAGCCTGAAGGCGATCGGCATCGATGCCGCCAACCACGACATCCGCCTCGTCGAGGACGACTGGGAGAGCCCGACGTTGGGCGCCTGGGGCCTGGGCTGGGAGGTGTGGTGCGACGGCATGGAGGTGACGCAGTTCACCTACTTCCAGCAGGTCGGCGGTATCGACTGCAATCCGGTGTCGGGCGAGATCACCTACGGCCTCGAACGCCTGGCGATGTACGTCCAGGGCGTCGAGAACGTCTACGACCTCGATTGGAACGGCCAGGGCGTGCGCTACGGCGATGTATTCCTGCGCGGCGAACGCGAGTTCTCGGCCTACAACTTCGAGCACGCCGACACGGCGATGCTGCTGCGCCACTTCGCCGACGCCGAGGCGCAATGCCGGGCGCTGATCGAGCGCGGACTCGCGTTGCCGGCCTACGACCACTGCATCAAGGCCTCGCACGCCTTCAACCTGCTGGATGCGCGCGGCGTGATCAGCGTCACCGAACGTGCGGCCTACATCGCGCGGGTGCGCGCGCTCGCCAAGGCGTCGTGCGAAGCCTGGCTCCAGGCGAAGGCCCGGTGATGGCCGAGCTGCTGCTCGAAATCCTCTGCGAGGAAATCCCGGCCCGCATGCAGGCGCGCGCCGCCGACGATCTCGCGCGGCTGGTGGGCGAGGCGCTCAAGACCTCCGGCTTGGCAGTCGAGGGCCTCCAGACGTTCGTCACCCCGCGGCGACTGGTGCTCGTCGTCACGGGCTTGCCGCTCGCCCAACCCGACACGAGCGAAGAGCGCCGCGGCCCGCGGCGCGATGCCTCCGAGCAGGCGATCAAGGGGTTCCTGAATTCTGTCGGGCTCAGCCGCGAGCAGGTCGAAGAGCGCGACACCGGCAAGGGCGTGTTCCTGTTCGCGGTCGTCCAACGTCAGGGGCGCGCGACACGGGACGTTCTGGCCAAGCTGTTGCCCGAAACGCTCGTCAAGCTGCCCTGGCCCAAGTCGATGCGGTGGGGCACCGGCGATTTCCGTTGGGTGCGTCCGATCCAGAGCGTGCTGTGTCTTTTCGACGGCGAGGTCGTCCGGTTTTCGCTCGGGCCCGTCGCGTCTGGCCAGCGGACGGCCGGACACCGCTTCCATGCCCCGGTGGCATTTCCCGTGGCCGACTTCGCGGACTACCGCCAGAAGCTGCGCGAGGCACACGTCATGCTGAGCGCCGGCGAGCGCCGCGACTTCATCGAAGCGCAGGCGCGTTTTGCCGCGGCGCAGCGCCGTCTGACGTTGATCGAAGACGCCGAATTGCTCGACGAAATCGCCGGGCTCGTCGAGTGGCCCGTGGTGCTGCGCGGCGCGATCGACCCGTCGTTCATGGACCTGCCGCCCGAAGTGCTGCGAGCCGCGATGCGCAACCATCAACGCTACCTCGCGCTCGCCGACCAGTCGGGCGTGATGGCGCCGGCGTTCATCGTCGTCGCCAACCTCGAGGCCAAGGACCAGGGGCGCGCGATCGTCGCCGGCAACGAGCGCGTGTTGCGCGCGCGTCTCGCCGATGCGCGCTTTTTCTGGGACCTCGACCGCAAGCAAAGCTTGGCGAGCCGTGCGCCCAAGCTGCGCGACATCGTGTTCCACGCCAGGCTCGGCACGCTCGATGCCAAGGTCGATCGCATCGAAGCCCTGGCCGCCGACCTCGCCAAAGTGGTGACGGGCGCCGACCGCGAAAAGGTCCAGGTCGCAGCCCGGCTGGCCAAGGCCGACCTCGTCACCGGCATGGTGGGCGAGTTCCCCGAGTTGCAGGGCGTCATGGGCAGTTATTACGCGCGCCACGGCGGCGAACCCGATGACGTCGTTCGCGCCATCACCGAGCACTATTCGCCCAAGGGGCCGGGCGACCGTTGCCCGACCGCTCCTGTTTCCGTCGTGATCGCGCTCGCCGACAAGATCGACACCCTGGTCGGGTTCTTCGCCATCGGCGAAACGCCGACCGGCTCCAAGGATCCCTTCGCCCTCCGGCGCGCGGCCCAGGGCGTCATCCGGTTGATCCTCGAAAACGGCCTGCGGCTGTCCCTGAAACAGGTGTTCGCTCAGGCCGCCCGCCTCTACACCAACGGGCCATCGGCCAAGGCTGGCAAGCTCGACGCCGACGAGCTCCTCGCCTTCATCGCCGATCGGCTCAAGGTGCACCTGCGCGAGCAGGGGGTGCGTCACGACCTCATTTCGGCGGTGTTCGGCCGTGGCGGCGAGGACGACCTCGTCCGCCTCATGGCCCGGGTCGAGGCCTTGCGCCGGTTCCTGGCCGGCGACGACGGCACCAACCTGCTCACCGCCTATCGCCGCGCCGGCAATATCGTGCGGATCGAGGCCAAGAAGGACGGCCGGGCCTACGACGGACCAGCCGATCCGGCGCGGTTTCGCGCGCCCGAAGAAAAGGCCTTGCATGAGGCCCTGCTTGCCGTCCAAAAAACCGGCGCCGACGCCCTGGCGGCCGAAAAATTCACGGCGGCCATGGCTGCGTTGGCGCAGCTTCGCCGGCCGATCGATGCGTTCTTCGACAAGGTCACGGTGAACGCTCCGGAGCCCGAGTTGCGGGCCAACCGGCTCAAGCTTCTGGCGCAGATTCGCGGCGCCCTCGACGGCGTCGCGGATTTTTCGCAGATCGAAGGATGAACGATGGCGAAGTGGGTTTACACGTTCGGGGACGGGAAGGCCGAGGGCAGCGCCGCGATGCGCAACCTCCTGGGGGGCAAGGGGGCCAACCTGGCCGAGATGAGCGCGCTCGGGCTGCCGGTGCCGCCGGGGTTCACGATCACGACCGAGGTGTGCACCGCCTACTATGACAATCAGCGCCGTTATCCCGACGACCTCCGCTCGCAGGTCGAAGCGGCCCTGCGCGAGGTCGGTCAGAAGGTCAGTGCCACGTTCGGCAATGCCGAGCGGCCCTTGCTCGTGTCGGTGCGCTCAGGCGCGCGCGCCTCGATGCCGGGCATGATGGACACGGTCTTGAACCTCGGGCTCAACGATCAAACCGTCGAAGGCCTCTTGGCCGCCAGCAAGAACGCGCGGTTTGCCTACGATAGCTACCGGCGCTTCATCCAGATGTATTCGGGCGTCGTGCTCGGCGTCGATCACCACCATTTCGAGGAAATCCTCGACGAAGTGAAGGGCGAGCGGCGCGTCACCGGAGATACCGAACTCACCGCCGACGACCTGAAGGACGTGATCGGCCGCTACAAGCAGCGCGTGCTCGACGAAACCGGCAAGCCGTTTCCCCAGCAGGTCGGCGAACAACTGTGGGGGGCGATCGGCGCCGTGTTCGGCTCGTGGATGAACCAGCGCGCTATCACCTATCGCCGCCTGCACAACATCCCGGCCGATTGGGGCACGGCGGTCAACGTCCAGGCCATGGTCTTCGGCAACATGGGCGAGCGTTCGGCGACCGGCGTCGCGTTCACGCGCGATCCCTCGACCGGCGAAGCTGAGTTCTTCGGTGAGTACCTGGTCAACGCCCAGGGCGAAGACGTGGTGGCCGGCATCCGCACGCCGCAACACTTGACCGTGCACGGCCGCAAGAAGAACGGCTCGGACAGGCCCTCGATGGAAGAGGCGATGCCGGTGGTCTTCGGCGATCTCGTCGAGGTCTACAAGACCTTGGAGAAGCACTACCGCGACATGCAGGACATCGAGTTCACGGTGCAGGAGGGCAAGCTGTGGATGCTGCAGACGCGAAACGGCAAGCGCACGGCCAAGGCCGCGCTCAGGATCGCGGTCAGCATGGTCGAGGAAGGACTGATCGACGAGGCCGAAGCCGTGCGTCGCGTCGATCCCGCTTCGCTCGACCAGCTCTTGCACCCGACGCTGGATCCCAAGGCCAAGCGCGACGTGCTCGCGCGCGGCCTGCCGGCCTCGCCCGGTGCGGCGTCGGGCAAGGCGGTGTTCAGCGCCGATGAGGCCGAGCAGATGGCGGGCGCCGGCGAAGCCGTGATCCTGGTGCGCATCGAAACGAGCCCCGAGGACATTCACGGCATGCACGCCGCCAAGGGCATCGTGACCGCGCGCGGCGGCATGACCAGTCACGCCGCTGTCGTGGCGCGCGGCATGGGCCGCGCCTGCGTGTCGGGGGTGGGTGCCATCCGCATCGACTACAAGACGAATTCGTTCGCGGTCGGCGATCGCGTCATCAAGAAGGGCGACGTGATCACGATCGACGGCGGCAAGGGCGAGGTCATCGCCGGCCACGTGGCGACGATCCAGCCCGAACTCTCCGGCGACTTCGCGACGTTGATGGGCTGGGCCGACAAGATCCGCCGGCTCAAGGTCCGGGCCAACGCCGAAACCCCGCTCGATGCCCGCACGGCGCGCTCCTTCGGCGCCGAAGGCATCGGCCTGTGCCGCACCGAGCACATGTTCTTCGATGCCGAGCGCATCATCGCGGTCCGCGAGATGATCCTGGCCGACACGCTCGAAGGCCGCCGCGCCGCCCTGGCCAAGCTCCTGCCGATGCAGCGTCAGGACTTCATCGAGCTGTTCCGCATCATGCGGGGCCTGCCGGTGACCGTGCGACTCTTGGACCCACCCCTGCACGAGTTCCTGCCCCACAGCGAGGACGAGATCGCCGAGGTGGCCAAGGCGGCCAAGGCCGACCCGGCCAAGCTGCGTCGCCGCGCGGCGCAACTGCACGAAGTCAACCCGATGCTGGGCCACCGCGGCTGCCGGCTCGGGATTTCCTACCCCGAGATCTACGAGATGCAGGCCCGCGCGATCTTCGAGGCGGCCCTCGACGTCGGCAAAGAGTTGGGCGAGACGGTGGCCCCGGAAGTCATGATCCCGCTCGTCGGGGCGCGTCGCGAGCTCGATATCCTGACCCAGAAGATTGCCGTGGTGGCCGAGCAGGTCGCCAAGGAACGCGGGCGCAAGCCCGAGTATATGATCGGCACCATGATCGAACTGCCACGCGCGGCGCTGCGCGCGGGCGAGATCGCCGAGACGGCCGAGTTCTTCTCGTTCGGGACGAACGATCTGACGCAGACCACGCTCGGCATCAGCCGCGACGACTCCGGCAACTTCCTCGAGGATTACCGCAGCGCCAACATCTTCGCCGTCGATCCGTTCGTCTCGATCGACCAGGAGGGCGTCGGCGAGTTGGTCAAGGTGGCGGCGGAGCGTGGGCGCAAGACGCGCGCTGGCCTCAAGCTCGGCATCTGCGGCGAACACGGCGGCGATCCCGACTCGGTGCGCTTCTTCCACCGCGTCGGCTTGGACTATGTCTCGGCCTCGCCCTATCGCGTGCCGATCGCCCGTCTGGCCGCGGCCCAGGCCGCCCTGCAATCACGCGAGAAAGACGCTTAACGGTCGCCAATTCGAGTACGCCCATTGCTCGATAGGGCTCCTCGCCCACGAAAAGCGATCAAAGGCTCCAACGTTCCCAGCCCATGTCAAGGTTCCCTTGACCACCCGGGCTGCGTCCTTGGTCCAATGTGCGCTGGTGAATGCGAGGCCCTGAGCCTGGACTCGCCCCGAGGCATGCCGGACCCATGAAGGGCGAGGGCGAGAAAGACGCCTAACGGTTTTACTACGCCACCCGGCCCTGGCGGTCGGGTGCGGCGATGATTTCTTCGTAAGCGCCATCCGGCAGTGCGGTCGAATCGCGCCGCACACCGGTCAACCCTGCGCCCTGGAGCAGGCGTTGGAAGGTCGGGTCACCGGCGATCGTCAGGTCGGTGAGGAAGTCGCCGCGGCGGGCGAGCCGGTGCAGCGCTTGCGCGCCGTCGAGGGCCGGGCCTTCGACCCGGCGCTTCTCGCCCTTGGCGACCAAAGAAGCAAGCCCGCTCAACAGCGTGGCCGCGATCGGGCGGCCGCTTTCGCTCAGCCGCCGCAAATGCAGCACCGTCCGGGCCGCTGCATCCGACTGGGCGAACACCGCCACCGCCGCGTCCTCGCTTTCGCCCCAGGTGCTGCCACCGGCTTCCGCAACCGCCGCCTTGATCTGATCGATCAGGGCGCGAAGTTGCTTGTAGCTGCCGGACGACGACCCGCTCTGATAACTGGCGGCTTCAAGCGCCAGGTTGAACGTCGCCACGGTCACCGGCCCGAGCGAGTAACTTTCGCCTTCGTCGAGCCCGTCCTGGGCGTGCAGTTCGGTGAAGGCCTGTTGCGTGATGGCGCGGTTGGCGCGCAGACCCATGTCCGAACGCGGCAGGCGCGAGACGACCACGGTCTGGCGTTCACCGCCGCGATTGGTGACCTGCAACGTGCCGGCCTCGGTGCCCGAGCCGATCGAGAGGCCGCTCCCGACCGTGACCGCGGCAAAGCGCCCACCCGACACGGTCATCTCACCGCCATCGCCGGTCTCCAGCGCCTCGACCCGGTAGCTACCGGGCGCAAGCGTGGCGTGAACCGTGCGGGCGCGGCCGGCATCGACCCCGACACGGAGTTCCGCGGCATAGGACTCGCGTCGCGCCGCGCGGTCGATGTCGGCATTGTCCAACTGCCGCACGGCGTCGGTCGCCGCGAACGTGAGTTCGACGGTCTGCGCGAGATCGCGGAACACCGTGGTCTGGCACGACGGACAGGCGGCACTTCCAGGAAGATCTCCAAGTCGCGGCTCGGTTTGCACCAGCATGCCGCAAGCATTGCAGACGAGTTCCCAGTTGGGCCGCATCAGGCCGTAGGCCGCGGCCTGCAGGCAGGTGTCGATCGCGGCGGTCGCCGACAGGCGGCGATCGCTCGCGAGTTCGAACGGCCGAATCCGCACCACGTCCTCGCCGGGGGCGGCCAGCAGCCAGCGGATCAACGCGGTCCCATCGTGTCCGTAGGGCGAGGCGTCGAGCCGGGTGACCGCGTCCTCGAGGTGATCGGGAATCGTCACGTCGCTCAACACCCGGTCCGGCGATTGCCGCATGTGGCGCTGGCTCATGGCGTCCCCCAGCACCTGCGCGAAGGTTTCGCGGGCCATACGGAAGAGCGCCGTGCGCACCAGGAGCCAGCCGACGATGCCGCGGGGGACCACTTCCACCGTAAAGGAGATCGTCGTCACCGATTCGTGGTTGCGCAGGATGGCGAGGGTGAGGACATCGGACGCGAGCGGCCCAGAACCGTACGTGCGCTCGCGCCGCCACCATTTCGGCCTGACCCACTCGATCGGTTGTTCGTCGAAGGACATCGCGAAGGGCCAGCCGAACGGGCCGCGTGGGGAGTTGATGCGTCGGGCGCGGCGCGGCTTGCGCGAGCGCAACCGGACGCGCGGCCACCCGGCCGCTTCGTCGAGGCGGCCGGGATCGCCCAACACCGACCACAATGCCTCGGGCGAGAGGTCGACGGTCCAGTGAAACGTTTCGACGTAACTGTCTGCCAAAGCCGGAGCGGTTGGCGGCAAGCCGGCGACGGGCTGGTCCTCGTCGCGGTTGCCGACCTCGTTGACGCTAATACCCCGCTTCGGCGGTTTCGGTTTCACGATCGTGCCCGCTGGCGTGAAACCTCACCGTGGCGAAAACAATCCACAAGGTGGTCGTTGACCATGCCCACGGCCTGCATGAAGGCATAGACGATCGTCGGCCCGCAGAAACGAAAGCCCGCCTCTTTCAGGGCCTTGCTCATCGCCTGGGACTCCTTCGTCTCGGCCGGGACCTGCCTCTGGCGGCGGAAGCGGTTGACCTGGGGCTCGCCGTCGACGAAGCGCCAGAGAAATCCGGCAAAGCCCTCGGGTTCGCGCTCCATGAGCGCGAGCCAGGCGCGCGCGCTGGTCACCGAGGATTCGATCTTGGCGCGATTGCGCACGATTCCCGGGTTGGCCATCAGGCGCCTCAGCTTGCGGCGGTCGTAGCGGGCGATGGTCTCCGGCACGAAGCCGTCGAAGGCTTCACGAAACGCCTCGCGCTTACGCAGGATGGTGATCCAGCTCAGGCCGGCCTGGAAGCCGTCGAGCACGAGTTTCTCGAACAACGCCCGGTCGTCCCACTCCGGAACGCCCCATTCGTGATCGTGGTAGGCGACATAAACCGGGTCCGAGCCGCACCAAGGACACCGGGCGCGCGGCTCAGCCGACATGTCCACCCTAGAAGTTGGCCCAAGCAGGTTTGGTGGGTCGCAGTCTACTCGTCCCGGCGGACAACGTCTCGCGGCCTTCGATCGCGGCCTTGGCCTCGTCGATCTTCAAGAGGGCCAACCCCTGTTGGCCCAAGCCGGAGCGCATTTCTCCGGCTTCCGCCTCCCCTCGCATGATCGGCGTGCCGGGCGCCGGGAGCGGGCCGTCGATCGCCACTTGGTAGAGCCTCTTTCGAATGGTGGCGCGATAGTGCGTTCGCGCGGTCATCTCTTGGCCGACGTAGCAGCCCTTTTTGTAGTCGACGGCGTTGAGCTCATCGAAGCCGCATTCGAGGGGGAGGCTCTTGTCGATCACGACGTCGCGGCTGCCATCCGGGATGCCGAGGGCCAGGCGATGGGCGTCGTAGGCGGCCTCGTCGGCCAGAACAAAGCCGAGGTCCGCTGCGACCGCCTCGGCCGCCGTCGCGGGAATCCAGGCGCGGAGGCCGAGACCGACGTGTCGCGGGTCGACGGCGATCAGGCCGCCGGCGATCGTTCGTGCCGCGCCCGGCTCGCTGGCGAGGTCCGCTTGGGCGGCCGCGTTTGGCCCCCACAGGGCGAGCGTACGCAGGCGGTCCGTCACATCGAGAAACTCGACCTTGGCCCGCAGGCGATAGAGCGTGAGCCGCCGCAACAAGTCGGCCTGCCGCGCCCGCTCGAGGTCGAGGACGACGGACGTTCGGCCGTCCAACGCGATGCGAAACACGATGAAGTCGTGGAGAAATTTTCCCTGGGCCGAGAGCAGCGCTGCGAACACGGCGCGTTCGTCCGTCACTTTCTCGATGTCGTTGGAGATAAGCCCCTGCAGGTACGTGGTGGTGTCCTCGCCGGTGATGGCGAGAAGGCCACGGCCTGCCAGCGTCGTTGCCCTGTGTTGCATGTTCGTGACCCCGGTGTCGCCGCCTACAAATAGGCGGCTCCTGCCGGCCCGACAAGATTGGTCGGGTGGCCGGTGGGCGGCGGTCGCGGTATAAGCACGGCATGCCCCGGTTTGGCCGCCTCACGACCCTTGCCGTGTTCGCCACGCTCCTGGGGGCCGCGAGCTGCTCGGGCGAGCTCGGAATCGGCGATGTCCCGCCGGTCGTCTTCGAGCGGGTGACGCTCACCGGTGGCAGCGACAACCGCTACCTGGTGTGCCCGGCGGATCTCTGCGCCCGCACCCAGGCGCATCGCCTCAGCCCCGAATTTCCGGTCGCCGTCGATCGATTGCGCTACGAATGGGAGCAGATCGTGGCGGGCGCGCCGCGGACCGCCATCTTCGCCTTCGACCCGGAGTTGAACCAGGTCGACTATGTCCAACGCTCACGCGCCGCCGGATTTCCCGACGTCGTGACCGTGCGCTTCCTGGAGCTCGGGGCGACGCGCTCGACGCTGGCGATCTACAGCCGCTCGATCTACGGGCGCTCGGACTTCGGGGTCAACCGCCGTCGCATCGAGGAGTGGCTGCAGAAGCTCACGACGGCGCTGGCAACTCCGTCCTAGGGCATGCGGATTCTCTTCGTGACCGCCAACCGGCTGGGCGATGCGGTTCTTTCGACCGGCGTGCTCGGGCGACTGCTCGACGAACACCCGACCGCGCGCGCCACGGTCGTGTGCGGACCTGTTGCCGCGCCGTTGTTCGCGGCGTTGCCCAACGCCGAACGGATCATCGCCTGGAAAAAGCGCCCGTGGTCGTTGCACTGGTTCGATCTGTGGCGCGCCACGGTCACCCATTGGTGGGATACCGTGGTCGATCTCCGGGCCTCGGCCTTCGCCTATCTCGTGCCGGCGCGTCGACGGTTCGTGTTGCGCAAGGTCGAGCGCGGCGAACATCGCCTGATGATGCTGGCCGGGACCATGGGCTGGCGCGAACCGGCGCCGCCACGGCTGTGGTTGAGCGCGGCGCATCGCACCCAGGCTCAGGCGTTGATCGACGATCGCCAGCCGACGATCGCGCTCGGGCCGACCGCCAACTGGGGCGGCAAGCAATGGCCGGCCGAGCGCTTTGCCACGCTCGTCCGGGCGCTGTGGGCCGAGCCGGCGTTCGCGACCGCCAAGATCGCGGTGCTAGGAGGCCCCGATCCGCGCGAGCGAAGCGCGGCCGCGCCGTTGCTCGCCGACCTGCCGCCGGAACGGACCATCGATCTCATCGGGCGCCACGATCTGCTGACGTTGGCCGCGTGCCTGGAGCGCTGTGCGCTCTATGTCGGCAACGACTCCGGGTTGATGCACCTGGCGGCGGCGGCGGGAACCCCGACGCTCGGCCTGTTCGGTCCGAGCAACGAGGTTCATTACGCGCCCTTCGGGCCCCATTGCGCCTGGGTGCGTACGCCGGAAAGCTACGAGGCGATCGTTCGGGCGCCGGACTACGACTATCGCAGCCAGCGCAGCCTGATGACCTCGCTCAGCGTCGCGGCTGTCCGTGACGCGGCGCTCGCCTTGTGGCAACGACGGAGGGGTCCATGACCGAAGTCGCGCTTTCGGCGCTCGTCGTCGCCCACAACGAAGAACACCAGCTCGCGGCGTGCCTGGCGACGCTCGCCTTCGCCGACGAAATCGTCGTCGTGCTCGATCGCTGCACCGACGACTCGGCCGGGATTGCGGCGGCGCACGGCTGCCGCACCCTGGCCGGGGCTTGGCCGATCGAGGGCGACCGGCGCAATGCCGGGATCGAGGCCTGCCGCGGCCGCTGGGTCCTCGAGGTCGACGCCGACGAACGCGTGCCGGAGGAGCTCGCGCGCGAAATCCGCGCGGCGATTGCCACCGCGAGTCCCGGCCATTTCCTGGTACCCTTCGACAACTACGTGGGCGATCGGCTGGTGCGTTATGGTTGGGGCGGGTCCTGGGGCGTCTCCTCGGCGCCGCGGCTGTTCACCAAGGGGGCCAAACGCTGGGGACGACAACGCATTCATCCAAGCCTGGAATTGCACGGAGAGCCGCGCCGCCTGAAGGCCCGCATGATTCATCACGTCGATGCCAACATTTCGGACATGATCCGTCGCCTCGATCGCTACACGACGGCGCACGCGGCGGATCTGCGGGACTCCGGCGACATCGGCAGCCTGCCCGGGAACCTGCGGCGCGTGGTGTCGCGCTTCCTCAAGTGCTATTGGCGCCGCCAGGGATATCGTGAAGGCGCCTGGGGCTTCCTGATCGCGCTGTTTGCGGCCCTCTATCCGCTCTTGTCGCACCTCAAGGCTCGGCTCGAACGTGGCTAGGCCGCTCCGCATCCTGCAGGCGATGGCGGGCGCGGCCCACGGGGGCGCCGAAGAGTTCTTCGTTCGCCTGTGCGCGGCGCTGCATCGTGCGGGCGTGCAGCAACACGTGGTCGTGCGGCGCAACGTGGCGCGCACGGCGGCCCTCCAGGCGGCCGGCCTCGAGCCCAAGGAGCTGCGCTTCGGCGGGCGAATCGATCTGTGGACGCGCCGCCGCTTCCGGGCCGAGATCGACGCCTATCGCCCGGACGTTGTACTCACCTGGATGAACCGGGCGACCGAACATTGCCCGCCGGCCGCGAGCACCAAGAAACGCTTCGTCCACGCCGCACGCCTGGGCGGATTCTACAACCTCAAGTACTACGCGGCGTGTGATCACCTGATCGCCAACACCCAGGGGATCCTCCGCTACCTCAAGGTCAAACGCTGGGCCGCCGACCGGGTCCACTACCTGCCCAATTTCGTCAGCGTGCCCAAGGCGCCGGCACGGCCGCGCTCCGAGTTCGCGACCCCCGAGGACGTGCCGCTGCTGCTCGCCGCCGGGCGGCTTCATCTCAACAAGGCCTTCGACGTTTTGCTGCAGGCGATGCGCGAACTGCCCGACTGCCACCTCTGGCTGGCGGGCACCGGGCCCATGGAGGCGACGCTGCGGCGCCTGGCGGGCGAACTCAAGATCATCGATCGCGTGCGTTTCCTGGGCTGGCAGGAGGACATGGCGTCGCTGTTCGCGGCCGCCGATGTCTTCGTCTGTCCCTCGCGCCAGGAGCCGCTCGGAAACGTCGTGATCGAGGCCTGGTGCGCGCGGCTCCCCGTCGTCGCCGCGGCGGCGGCAGGTCCGCTCGAACTGATCGAGGACGGCCGCACCGGCATGCTCGTCCCGGTCGACGATGCGGCCGCGCTCGCCACGGGGATTCGCACCGTGCTCGAAAGCCCCGAGGTGCAGCGCCGACTGTCGCGCGCAGGCCGCGCCGCCTACGAGAAAGAGTTCACCGAGGAAAAAGTGGTCGAGGCCTACATCAAGTTCTTCGACGCGATCACGGGGCGCTGACATGGCCGACATCGTTCTCGTTCATGGGGCGTGGCATGGGGGCTGGTGCTGGCGCCGGGTCGCTGCCCTGCTGCGCGAAGCGGGTCATGAGGTCTACACGCCGACGCTCACCGGCCTGGGCGAGCGCGTGCACCTGATGACGCCCGAGGTCGGGCTCGATACGCACATCGAAGACGTGTGCCGGTTGTTTCGTTTCGAGGAGATCGATCGGGCCGTCCTCGTCGGCCATTCCTATGCCGGAATGGTCATCCCGGGGGTTGCCGACCGCCTCGGCCCAGCGGTCAAGGCGCTGGTCTATCTCGACGCGCTCAACCCGAAGACCGGCGAATCGTTGTCCGACATCGTGCCGCGCCGTGGCCCGCCGCCCGCGCCCGATCCGTCGTTGCCCGACTGGTTGCTGGCACCGGCGAGCGCCGAGCGCCTGGGCGTGTTCGATGCCGCCGATCGCGCCTGGCTCGCCCGCCGCCTCGTGCCGCACCCGCGCAAGACGTTGACCGACAAGCTCGTGCTCACGGGCGCCCATGCGACGACGATCCCGCGGCTTTACATCAACTGCACCGCGCCCGCGATGAACCCCGATTCGATCTCGATCGCGCGCGCCAAGAGCGATCCGGGCTGGCGCTACGTCGAACTCGCGACCGGCCACAACGCCATGATGACGGCGCCGAAGGAGACCGCGGACCTCATCCAGTCGATGGCCTGACGGTGGTCGACTTCGTGCTGGTCCACGGCGCCTGGCACGGCGGCTGGTGCTGGCGGGATGTCGCCAAGGAACTGCGCCGGGCCGGCCACGCGGTGTTCACACCCACGCTGAGCGGCCTCGGCGACCGGGCGCACCTGCCCTGGGCAGGGATTGGGCTCGCCACCCATGTCCGGGACATCGTCAACGTCATCGAAGCCGAGGAACTCGCGGCGGTGCGTCTGGTCGGACATTCCTACGGCGGCATCGTGATCAGCGGGGTGGCCGAGTATTGCGCCGACCGGCTGGCCCATCTCGTCTATCTCGATGCCCTCGTTCCGCGCCATGGCCTGACACATGTCGAACTCGTGCCGCCACGCCCCGGCGGCTCGCTCGAACAGCTCCGGAAGAGCGGCGGAACAGCAACCCACCTGCCCGCGGGCTCGATGGAGTTTCTGGGCGTTCATGATCCCGAGCAGGTACAATGGCTCAACCGCCATCTCACGCCCCATCCGCTCAAGACCATGACCGATCCGTCCGATCTGCCCCACGACCGCGCTGCGACGTTGCGGCGCACCTTCATCCGCTGCACCGAGCGCGCGCGCAGCACCATGTCGTCATTCGCCAAGGCAGCCGCTTCCGATCCGTCGTGGCGCTACCGGGAACTCGCGACTGGCCATGACGCCATGGTGACGGCGCCGGCCCCCCTCGCGCGTCTGCTGTTGGAGGTCGCGTGAACACTTACGACGTGATCGTGCGGGGCGGCACCGTGGTGTCGCACCGCGGCATCGGCCGGGCGGATGTCGGCATGCGTGCCGGCAAGATCGTCGCCATCGGTTCGCTGACGGGCGCGCCGGCCGCCGAGGTCGTGGCCGCCGAGGGGCTGCACGTGTTGCCCGGCGTGATCGACACCCAGGTGCATTTCCGCGAGCCCGGCATGGAGGGCGCCGAGGACCTCGAAAGCGGCACGCGCGGCGCCGTGTTGGGCGGCATCACCGCGGTCTTCGAAATGCCCAACACCAGGCCGATGACGGTCGACCCGGCGGCGTTTGCCGACAAGATGACGCGCGCCAAGGGCCGCGCCTGGTGCGACTACGCGTTCTATCTCGGTGGCACGGCGCAGAACGCCGATCAGCTCTTCGCCTGGGAGAACATGGCCGGCTGCTGCGGCATCAAGGTGTTCATGGGCGCCTCGACCGGCGATTTGCTGGTGCCCGACGACGCGGCGCTCGAACGCATCATGCGGTCGGGCCGGCGGCGCATCGCCATCCACGCCGAGGACAACTTCCTGCTCGAAGCCCAGAAGGATCGTCGTGGGCACGACGTGCACAACCACCCGATGTGGCGCGACGAGCTGAGCGCGATCCAGGCGACGCAACGGCTGTTGCGGCTGGCCCGCGCGAGCAAACGGCGGGTTCACGTGCTGCACGTGACGACGGCCGAGGAGATGGACATCCTGGCCGAGCACAAGGACATCGCCTCGGTCGAGGTGACGCCGCAGCACCTCACGTTGGCAGCGCCCGACTGCTACGACCGGCTCGGCACCTACGCCCAGATGAACCCACCGATCCGCGCCGCCCGTCACCGCGACGGGCTGTGGCAGGCGCTCCAGGCCGGAGTTCCCGACATGATCGGTTCGGACCACGCGCCGCATCCCAAGGCCAACAAGGACAAGATTTATCCCGACAGTCCGTCCGGCATGCCCGGCGTCCAGACGCTCTTGCCCGTGATGCTCGACCACGTCGCGGCCGGGCGGCTGACGCTGCACCAGCTGATCGATCTCGTCTGCGCCGGGCCGGCGCGGGTGTTCGGCATGATCGGCAAGGGCCGTGTCGCGGTCGGCAACGACGCCGATTTGACCCTCGTCGATCTCAACGCGCGCCGGACGATCGAGGCCAAGTGGATCGCCAGCAAGTGCGGCTGGACGCCCTACGACGGCATGCGCATCACTGGCTGGCCGATGATGACCATCATCCGCGGTCGCACGGTGATGCGCGACGGCGTGTTGCAGGGGCCACCCGCGGGCAAACCGCTCCGCTTCGAGGAGACGCTGCGTCCCGCCTGACGGGTCCGTCGTTCTCTGCTAGATCAGGCGTGCAATCGTTCGCGAGGGGATCATGGCCGTCACGTTCAAAGCGCTCTACGCCACCGAAACCGACGGCAAGTCGAGCGTTGCCTTCCGTGATCTCACCGAGGCCGAGTTGCCGCCGGGCGAGGTCGTGGTCGACGTCGCCTACTCGGGCCTCAATTACAAGGACGGCCTGGCGCTCAACGGCAACCGCGGCAAGGTGATGCGCAAGTTCCCGATGGTGCCGGGGATCGACCTCGCCGGCACCGTGCGGCAGTCGCAGAGTCCTGAGTTCAAGGCGGGCGATGCCGTGGTGGCGACCGGCTGGGGATTGTCCGAAACCGCGTGGGGCGGCTACACCCAGCGTGCCCGGCTCAAAGCCGAATGGCTGGTGCGCCTGCCGGCCGGCCTCGACCCCAAACGCGCGATGGCGATCGGCACGGCCGGCTTCACCGCCATGCTGTCGGTGATGGCCCTCGAAGACTCCGGAGTTCGTCCTGGCGACAAGCCGGTGCTCGTCACCGGCGCCGCGGGTGGCGTGGGCAGCGTTGCCGTGGCGCTCCTCGCGCACAAGGGCTTCAAGGTCGCGGCGGCGACCGGGCGCGCCGAAACGCATGATTATCTGCGCGGTTTGGGCGCGAGCGAGTTCGTCGCCCGCGCCGACCTGCACAAGGTCGGCCGGCCGCTCGAGAGCGAGCGCTGGACCGGCGCGGTCGACACCGTGGGCAGTCAGACGCTCGCCATGGTGCTGGCGCAGACCGCGCGGCACGGCGCGGTGGCGGCGTGCGGCCTGGCCGGCGGCAGCGACCTGCCGACGACGGTGCTGCCGTTCATCCTGCGCGGGGTGAATCTCCTGGGCATCGATTCGGTGTTCTGCCCCGTCCCCCGCCGGCGCGCAGCGTGGGCGCGGCTCGGCAGCGACCTGCCCAAGGACAAGCTCGATGCGATGACGACGGTGGTGCCATTCGCCCGCCTGTTGGCACTCGCGCAGGACATTCTCCAAGGCAAGGTGCGCGGCCGCACGGTGGTCGACGTCAACGGGTAGCGTCTTCTGCTTGGGGCGCGTTGAAGGGCGCGGCACGTCGGGGTACCCTCGTCGACGTGGTTCGGGTGCATGGTCAGCAACATGAAAGTCTCGCTCACACCAAAACTCGAAGATCTCGTCCGCCAGAAGGTTCAATCGGGCTTGTATCGCGACGAAAGTGACGTGGTACGAGAGGCGCTGCGCCTGTTGCAAGAGCATGACGAAGTGCAGGCGCTGAAGGTCGCCCGGCTTCGCGAAGAACTGGCGAAGGGCGACGCCGATATCGAGGCGGGTAGGGGAACTCGGGTCGAGAGTCCGGAGGATTTTGAAGCTCTATTCGTCGATCGATGAAAGAGCTCGTTGTCGCGGACTCGGCGAGACGCGACCTCAGAGAAATATCACGCTACACGATAGAGCAGTGGGGCGACGCCCAGCGTCGGCAATACCTTTTGACCTTGCGCCAATGCCTGTTTCGATTGCGTGAGAACACAGGTGCCGCTCGGCGGCGTGATGATGTCGCGGGTGGATTGCGAAGTTTGGATTGCGGAAGGCACGTCATTTTCTTCCGGGAGACCGGGACATCGATCCTGGTTCTCCGTGTTCTTCACCAGAGAATGGATGTCCGTAGCCGGCTGCCGGAGGAATAGACGCTTCGTTGCGGCGCGTTGCAGCCAATCAGCCGGAAGCGGGGGCGTTGAACCCGGTCGAATGATCAGGGCCGTCCCCGGGCGATGAAGTCCGGGTTGCGGAACCCGGGTTTGCCATAGGTGAGCGGTCGGCCGTCGACGGTGCTCAGCGAACCGCCGGCCGCGGCGAGCACGGCGTGCCCGGCGGCGGTGTCCCATTCCATGGTGGGCGTGAAGCGCGGATAGAGGTCGGCCTCGCCCGCGGCGATCAGACAGAACTTCAAGGCGCTGCCGGCGCGGCGAATCTCGGAGATGCCCTCGCGCGCGAGGAACGCCGCGGTGGCGGGATCGCCGTGTGAGCGGCTGGCGAGCGCGATCGCCTGGATCGGCCGCTGCCGCGCCGCGATCGCGACCGGCGCGCCATCACCCGTGACGCGGAACACCTGGCCGGGGCCGGCGGCGTAATACGTCTGCCCGAGGCTCGGCACGTGGACGACGCCCAGGGTCGGCGCCCCGTGTTCGATGAGCGCGATGTTGACCGTGTATTCGCCGTTGCCGGCGATGAACTCCTTGGTGCCGTCGAGCGGATCGACCAGCCAGAAGCGGGGGCCGGAGAGGACCGGGGGCGTGCGCTCCTCGCTGACAATCGGGATGTCGGGGGTGAGGCCGGCAAGCGCCGGGACGATGACGGCATCGCTCGCCTCGTCGGCCAGGGTCAGGGGCGACTGATCGGCCTTGCGACGGACCGTTGTGGGAGCGACGGCGAGAATGGCCGCGCCGGCCCGGATCGCGAGGTCGCGGATCGCGAGGATGAGCGTGGTGGGGGCGGGGGGGCGAATAGGCGGCACGTTCAGGCGAAAGTCGGTGCCCCTCACCTCCCGCCGCCGTTGGCGGCGGGTCCCTCCTCTCCCCGCATCTGTCGCCGCTTGCGGCGACAAGCGCCGCAGGATGCGGGGAGAGGGCAGGGTGAGCGGCGGGGCGCGGCGGAGAAGGTGTTGGAGGGCATGACTCGTTAAGAGCGTAGGTGTATCTGATCGTCGGATGGCGTGCTTGGTTTCTTGGATGGGCGGCAATTCCGACAAACGCGATGGATCGCGTGCTGATCGTAAAGCACGGCGGAGGGGGCGTGCGTCCAGATCCGATACCGGGCAGGTCGAAGGCTTGTCCGCCGCGGAGTTTTTTGCCGGCCGGGCCAGGGGTGGCAGGGCCAAGCGGGGATTGTCCATCCTGCGGCGGGCGGGAACGCAGCCGCCGCGATCGGGAGACGAGCGCGCTTAGCTTAGGGGCGACCGGTCGAGCGGGGCCTGGCAGCGTCATCGAGCGAGGCCACCCTTGACTCCCTCTTGGGGATAAAATAGAACATAACAAGAACAATTACAGAACTAGGGTTCGAGTTAGGGAGGACCCATGGCGTTGGCGGCAACCCTGCAGGACAGGGGCGAATTGGCATCTCTGCCGCCCGCCCCGGTCCGCGACCGAGCGGAGCGAGGGCAGGCGCTCGCCCGGCTGCGGGCCAGCATCGGCGCGATCGAGCGGGGCCAGGGCCGGCACGCGGCCCTGCCGCTGGCGCCGGGGCTCGATCCGGGCTTGCCGTGGGGCGGCCTGCCGCGTGGCGCCTTGCACGAAATGACCGGCGGCCAGGCGGCGTTCGGATTTCTGGCGGCGGTGTTGTCGGCGGTGGTGGCCGACGGCGGTCAGGTGCTGTGGTGCCAGACCGCACACGCGGCCAACGAAGCGGGCGAGCTGTACGGCGCTGGCCTCGCCCATTGGGGCATCGCCCCCGATCGCCTGGTTATCGCCCGGGCCCGCAACACCCAGGACATGCTGTGGGCGATGGAGGAGGGGCTGCGCAGCGCCGCGGTTGCCGCCGTCGTCGGCGAAGCCGCACGCGTCAGCCTCACCGCCAACCGGCGGCTGCAACTCGCGGCCGAAACCACCGGCGCGCTCGCCTTCCTGCTCGATCGTTTGCCGCGCGTCGGCGTCACGACCGCCAGCGCCGCGACCACCGCCGCGCTCACCCGCTGGCGCGTGTCGCCGGCCCGCACCGGTTCCGACCATGCCCCGCGTTGGCAGGTCGATCTCGATTATTGCCGCGGCGGTCCGTCCCGCGCGTGGCAACTGGAGTGGCGCCCAGGCGCCAGCATGACGCATGACCCCCACGACCCCGCGTACCGGCGAGACCCGGGTGGTCTCGCTGTGGTTGCCGAACTTCGCGATCGACCGGCTGGCGGGCGCGCCGTCGCCTGACGGCGCCCGCGCTCCCGGCCGAATCCAAGTCACGGTCGTTCGCGAACAGAACACGCTGCGCGTCGCCGCGGCCGATCATGAGCTCGCCAGTCACGGCGTGTTGCCCGGAATGCCGCTCACCGACGTGCGCGCGATCTGGCCCAACGTCGCGGTGGCCTTCGCCGATCCGGCAGCCGACATCGCCGCGCTGGAGAAACTCGCCGACTGGGCGACGCGTTACACGCCCTGGGTCGCGCTCGACGGGAACCCCGAGGCGACGATCGCCGGCGCCGGGCTGTGGCTCGACGTCAGTGGTTGCGCCCACCTGTTCGGCGGCGAAGCGGCGCTGATCGAGGATCTCGTGACCCGGCTGCGCTGGCGCGGCTTTGCCGCCCGCGCGGCGGTCGCCGACACGCTTGGCGTGGCCTGGGCGGCGGCACGCTTCACGGCCAAGACCACGAGCCTCGTCGCACCGGGCGGCGCGCGGACGTTCCTGGCGCCCTTGCCGATCGCGGCGTTGCGTCTGCCCACGACGATGATCGCCGGGCTCGAACGCTTGGGCCTGCGTCGCGCCGGCGATCTGTTCGACCTGCCGCGCGGGCCCCTGGTGAGCCGTTTCGGCGAGACGCTCTTGAGTCGCGTCGATCAGGCGTTGGGCCGCGTGCGCGAGCCGATCTCGCCGCGTCCGCTCGTCGCCCCCCTGCGCGAGGTGATGCCGTTCGCCGAGCCGATCGGCCGCGCCGAGGACATCGCCGAGGCGGCGCGCCGGTTGTTGACGCGGCTTTGTTACCGGTTGCAGCAGGACGAATTGGGGCTGCGGCGGCTCGTCTTCCAGGTCTATCGCGTCGATGGCGAACGACCGTCGGTGCGCATCGGCACCAGCGCGCCGGTGCGCACGGCGACGCATCTCTTTCGCCTGCTCGACGAGCACTTGTCGAGCATCGATCCGGGCTTCGGCATCGACGCGCTGGCGGTCGAGGCGGCCGTGGTCGAACCGCTGGCCGCCGCGCAACTCGCGCTCAAACGTCGCCGCGGCGTGCCGGCGGGAAGCCTCGATCCGCTGGTCGATCGCCTGGCCAATCGACTCGGCAAGGCGGATGTCGTGCGCCTGGCGCCGTCCGAGAGTTTCATCCCCGAACGCGCCTCGGTGTCGATCCCGGTGCTGGCTGCGGGCGATGGGCCGCGCCGCCGCTGGCAGCCGGGGCGGCCGTGGTTCGTCAACCGCGAACGGCCGCTGGCGCTGTTGTCCCAACCCGAGCCGATCGAGGTGGTGGCGCCGGTGCCCGACGAGCCGCCGCGGTTGTTTCGCTGGCGCACGGTGCTGCACCGCGTGCACACGGCCGAGGGGCCCGAACGCATCGCGCCCGAGTGGTGGCGACCGACGACCACCACGCTGTTCGATCGTGGCGAGACCCGCGACTATTTCCGCGTCGAGGACGACGATGGCGCCCGCTTCTGGCTGTTCCGCAACGGCCTCTACGCGCCCGACGCCGCATCGCCGCGCTGGTTCCTGCACGGCCTGTTCCCATGAATCGGGCAGGGCTCATGACCTGGGTCTTCGCCTCGTTCTGGGAAAACGTGCCTGATCGGTTTATAAGTAAGGGCAGGGCCGCACGATGGTGCGGGGGAGGATTCTCCAACCAAGGAGCTTCCTCATGACGCGTGGTTCGTACCCGTTCCCCCCCGTCGATCCGGCCACGGCCGCGAACGACCCTGAAAACCCTCCGTTGATCGGCGACGTGGTGCCGCCCGAATGGCCCGGCCAATGGGCCACCGGTGCAGCCAACCCGCACCAATCGGACACGGTCGAGTTCTGGCGCTGGCAACAGGGCCGGGCGCTGTACCTCACGGCGCGTGACGATCCGCAATCCGAACAAGGAACCCGCTGGGGCCAGGAGTTCACCAATCTCGGGATCGACGTGCGCGATCCCGATCGCGGGTTGTCGGCGGTGGCGCCGCCTGCGCCCGAAACGTTGGCCTCAAACGCGCTCGACCCGCCCGGCGCCCCAGCGCCGATCACCGCGGGCGAAGAGCGCGAGCGCCCGATTGAGCTTGCCCAAGCCGGTCCCCCGGCCGCTGTTCCGACGCCGACGCGCGCGCCGGTCAGTGCCGTGCCGATCGAAAAACCGACCCCACCCCAGAAACGCTCACCCGCGAGGCAACCCACAGTCCATCCTGTTCCACAAATTCCACCCCCGGCACCCGGAACGGCGGTTCATCTTCGCGACACCGAACGACGTGGATGGCACCCGCGGTGGGGTGGCGGCAAAGTTGGCGATCGACGGACTCGTTCCAAGAGCAACGAGCCCTACAGCCACCAAGGTGACGACTTGTTGGTCGAAGCAGGGAAAATTCTGTACGCCCCTATAAGTGGCAAACTCTCGAAGGCCACTCCCTATGGAGACAATTCGCCTTACTGCGGCGTCAAGATCGAGACCGACGATGGTCACGAGATAAAGATCTTCTACGTTGATCCGGCGACGCTTGGATTCAGAAACATCTTGGACTTGGGAGATAGCATTCGCGTCATCGAAAACGTGACGCCAATCGGGGTCGTCCAAGACCTCGATCCAAAATACCCGGAGATCCCCAACCACGTGCACGTCGAAGTCTGGAAAACAGGGCCAAAGAAAAAGTTGCTGAAGGCGTGGGAGTGGTTCAGCGAGCGTTGGCGGTCGCAGCAACCATGACGCGTCATCCTCTTCAGGCCGTTGGGCTTGTCGTCGGCATAGTTGTCGCACTCATCGCGGCAATCACCGTAACGGTCGAAACGTTACCTCCTAATGATTCCGGTCGATCTAACGCAGGTCGGGAACGAGACCAAATCGGTCTCCTTTCAAACAAGGCCCGTCCATTCGAACTCGTATCCTATTCAGCCTCGACGATCCCCTGTGTCGGTGGTGCGGAAAGCCTACGGTGCGCCATCGCGACGTGGATAGCATGCGCCTTTCCGGAACGAGATTTCGCCTGTCAATCGATTCGCTACATCGTATTTCGCGACTGGAATCTCGATGACGAGGAGTATCAGGCCGAATTGGAACGGCGGGTGACGGCTTATGCCGTATTGGATCGCAGGCTGATCACGGCCCGCACGCCCCTATACGTCGTCAACGATCAGTTGGAAAAACCCCAGGTCGGTGACGTCGAAATCACTGTGATGTCGTGCTCGATGGAACCCGAGCCCGAGGGGCATCGTTGCGTCGATGGGCCCCGGACCTTCAGCATCGTCTTTTTCCATCACGAGGGCCGCTGGGTCTTTCGCGGGCACTATTACGATGAGCATGCCGATTGCGAGCCCAATCTCGAGCCGTGCCATTATTTTTTTGGGGCGACCGCGTCTCGCATTCTTCGTTACGGCGCGCGGCCATCCTTCGATCCATCAGCGCATCTTCCGTGGATCCCGGGGGAATTCGTTCGGTCCATGAAGATGACTTCGTTCCCCGAGCCCTGATCGGTCAACCGCGATGCATCATTCCAATCGGGCTGTTGCGCTGGTCAGCGCTCTGGCGATCGCCCTCACGGGGGTCATCGCCTGGTTCGCTGTGGCGTTGATGGCCGATGTGACGCGGCGTGATCCATTTCTCGGCGTGATGTGGACGCCCACGAGCCGCTATCAGCTGTTCGCCACGTTCGGTGCGACGAGCCCCTGTCTCGGCGACTCCCGGACGCTCGCCTGTGCTGTCGATACCTGGGTTGCCTGCCACAACACCCGCTGGCCGACACCGTGTGCCGCGATCGCTCACCCGCCGTTTCCCGGTCGATCGTTGTATTTCGACTGGCAATGGCGCGATCCCGATCCGGTCGTCGCCTACGAAATCCTCGAACAGATGACGGTGAACGATGGCCGACGTGTGGTCCTTCCAGCCAAGTTCGTCCGTGAACCCTTTCTCCCGGTGCAGCTGCCTCAAACCGGGGACGTCGAGGTCGCCCTCAAGATCTGCGGGCTCTCCGAATGGCCAGGTCTGGGGCACATTTGCCAACACCTCGACTTCGTCAGCGTGGCGTTTTTTCGTGTAGGGGATCGCTGGCATTTCCGTCGCAAGCTCGACTTGGTTTTTTCGTGGGAGCACACGTGTCCTCCAGAAGCGACGGTCCCCAAAGACTGTCGCGACGCGGGTGGGGGCAGTTTCACGGGGACCATGCGTCGACTCGACGAACTGGGCGAGGACCGCCGTTGGCTCCTCGGGTCGCGTCCGGTCCGATTGTCGGAGGCGGCGCGATCGCTTCTGCGACCCATCGATGAGCGGTTGAAGCCAGCGCAAGAAGCGGGGCCACGATGACGATTCGCGGCCGGACCGTGGTCATCGGCACGACGTTCGTTCTCGCGGCGCTCGTGGCGGCTATCGGTTGGGGCGTGTTGGCACAGATTCCAAGGAGCCAGGCGCTGTTGTCGAAGATGGCGCACCGAACCGCGTGGTCTCTGGAAAGCCCTTATCGTCTCCTGTCGCGATCAGGGGCAACCAGCCGCTGTATCGGCGAACCGCACACGTTGGACTGCGCTGTGGATACGTGGCTGGCCTGCGACTGGCTCGGTCATCGGCCGGCGTGCCGAAGTATCCGCTACCCCAGCGCGGACGACCCGGTTGACGCGCCGGACACGAAATCGCTCGATCCGCCCGCAGTGATTTACGCCTATGCGGTGCTGGAGAAGAAGGGCGTCGCATGGCCGGCCCGCCGCACCGCCCTCACCGGCTATCCCGACGAACCCTACCCGAAACCTGGCGATGTCGAGATCATCGTCAAGATTTGCCGGATGGAGATCGACGATGAGACCGACACCTATCGTTGCGTCAACGATTGGCTGCTGAGTGTCTTTTTCTTCCGCGACGGCGGACCGTGGGTGTATCGCGGTTGGACGGTTCAGATCGGCGATTTCCTGTGCGAGATCTACTCTCCGGAATACCCGGAATGTTGGACTCACCTGGAGCGGTCGTTTTCCCGGACGATGCGCATCAACAACCGCATTCCCGGTTATCCGTCCGGGCCGCCGTTCGAACGGGTCGATCCTAAGTCGCTGACGGTCCTGAATCGTTTTTCCGTCGCTGGTTCGGGGAACGCCGATGACTAACGGCCGCCAAATCGAAGCGGACGTGACCGAGCTGCCAGCGCGCTGGTTTCTGCACGGCCTGTTCCCATGAATCGGGCAGGGCTCATGACCGGGTCGCTGGCGCCGATCTGGAAAAACACGCCCGATGTCGGGCCACTATCGCCGGCCCACAAGACAAGCTTTCGTGTCACGGCTCACGAGACTCCCTTAGGCGTGGTTGAGGACCTCAGCGTCGCCAAGGAGTATCGGGGTGCCATCAATCATGTCCACGTCGAAGTTTGGAAAGTTGATCGGCCGGAGGCGACCATCGGATCCGATGGCAAGCTTCAAACACCAAAACCAAAGCTGAAGTTGCTCGATCCCTGGGAATGGCTCACCAAACGCTGGCAGGCGGAGCAACCGTGAAACGTCGCTCGGTGCAGGTCGTTGGGTTCGTCGTCGTGATCGTCGCGTTCGTCGCGGCGATCACGGCCGCGGTTTGGACGACGCGCCCGGATGATCGCTGGCGAGTGAACGACCCGGAGGTCGTCTGGACGCCCAAAAGTCGTTTTGAATTGGTTTCGGCGACCGCTTCTACCGTCCCGTGCGTGGGGGGTGCCCAAACATTGCGCTGTGCAATCGCTTCGTGGATGGCGTGTACCAATGCGGTGTGGTTGCCGGCCTGCGACGCCATTCAACTGCCGTCCTCTCCCGGCGCCTTGGCGTTCTTCGGTTACGAACCGGAATATGAGCCCGAGGAGCAGCAACGCACGCTCACGGCGTACGCGGTGATTGAACAGAGCATGGTTGTCCCTCGCGCCCGGATGCGGATCGACAAACTCGAGCCGTGGTTCGAGAAGCCTCGCGCCGGTGACGTCGAAGTCACACTGAAGCTGTGTTGGATGAAACCCGACCTCGAACGGTACTTCTGTCCCAGGGCATGTTTTCGTGAGTGTCGTTTTTTTCCGCCGTGGTGGCCTTTGGGAATATCGCGGTTGGGTACACCATACCGCCGGATGGTTCTTCACCTGCGATATGCGTCTCGCGGACGCGGAAGATTGACCGGCAGGCCGGATCGAAGCTCAGAGACATGTCACCCCACGTCGGCTTGGTTCCGTTCGAGGCCGTCCAGTCCCCGCCTATGACGGTGTTCCGCCGGACGGCCGACGCGGGCGGTTAGGACGATCGATGACATCACCAATCGCAAGAATCGCTGGCGTCGGAATCGTTGGGCTGATGCTGACGACGCTGGTCGCTTGGTTGGCCGGCGTGTTGATCGGTGATGCTCGTTCCCGCGCCGAGTTCGTCGGTTCGGTGTGGACGCCAGAAAGTCCGTATCGGATTTTTTCGCCGCTCGGTACGACGAGCTCCTGCTTGGGCGAAACTGAAACGACCGCCTGTCTGATCGACACGTGGGTCGCCTGCCACTTCAGGCAATGGCCTTCCGTATGCAGGGCGATTGGTGCGATCGATGAATTGCCAACAGACGAAGACAGTTTTTATCGCGACCATCCGATGGTCGCCTACGCCGTGCTCGAAGACTTGGTGGTGACCGCGGCGCACGTTCAGTGGCCGCCCGAGCGTGACACCGTTTACGCGGAAAATCGGGCACCACGGGTCGGCGACCGCGAGATCGTCCTCAAGTTCTGCGTTCTCGTGGAGCATGCGAATCTGGGATACCTCTGCGGTTGGGAGCGATTTCTGAGCATCGCGTTTTTCCCACAGGGCGGGCAATGGTGGTTTCGTCGTGTCGTCGATTTCGGGGCGGAGTTTTGCGCCATCGAGGCTGAAGAATGGGCGGACTGCGTCAATGACGGCAGCTTTGCCGCTCGGGCCTCTCGCTATCACGACCGAACGACGCGTTGGTTGATCGGCCCCGAACCGGTCCGCGTCCCGTTCGAAGCATTGCGCGTGCTGCGGCCGATCGACGAGCACCTCAAACCGGACGACGCCGAGGAGCCATGAGGATGGCCGACGCCGATCCGCCGATTCGCGGCAGTGATGCCGTCGTCCAAGAGGTCTATCTCCGGGCCCGTGAGTTGAAGCCACCGCCCCGGGCCGACATCCGCTTTTTGACCTGCTTCTTCCCGCGCGAAGACTTCGATCTGCGCCGCGAAACACCACACTGCTGAATCGGGGAGGCGTCTTGGACTACGTCGAGCTGCAGGTCACCAGCAACTTCAGCTTCTTGCGCGGCGCCTCGCACGCCGACGAACTGGCCGAGACCGCGGCGGCGCTCGGGCTGAAAGCGCTCGCGATCACCGATCGCAACTCGGTGGGCGGCGTCGTTCGCGCCCACCGCGCCGCCACGAAAGCCGGCATCCGTCTCGTGGTCGGCGTCCGGCTCGATTTCACCGATGCGCCGAGCGTCCTCTGCTACCCGACCGACCGCGCCGCCTACGGCCGGCTCACCCGTTTTCTCACCTTGGGCAAGCGCCGCGCGCCCAAGGGCGAGTGTCACCTCGCGTGGTCCGAGTTCCCCCCTTACGGCGAGGGCCAGATCGTCATCGCCTTGCCACCCGAGGCGCTCGACGATCCCGCACGCGCGTTCGATCCGTCGGTGCTCGGCCCCGCGAGCGCCTTCGGCCAACACCTGCGTCAAGTGGCTGCAGCGTTTCCCGGGCGCAGTTATCTCGCGGCGAGTCTTCTGTACCGCGGTGATGACCGCCGTCGCCTCGTGCTGCTGGCAGCGCTGGCCGAGGCGTGCGGCACGCCGCTCGTCGCCACCAACGACGTGCACTATCACGCGCCCGAACGCCGTGCGCTGCAGGACGTGCTCACCTGCATCCGCGAACACTGCACGATCGACGAGGCCGGCTACCGGCTGCTCCCCAACGCCGAGCGCCACCTGAAACCGGCCGCCGAGATGGCGCGACTGTTCCGCGACTACCCCGAGGCCGTGGCGCGCACCGCGGCGATCGCCGCCGTCTGCCGCTTCGATCTGGAAGAACTACGCTACGAATATCCGGCCGAGGTGGTGCCGGGCGGCGTCACGCCGCAGGAGGAACTCGCCCGCCTCACCTGGCAGGGCGCGACGCGGCGGTTTCCCGACGGCGTGCCCGAGAAGATCGACGCGCTGATCCGCCACGAGTTGGCGTTGATCGCAGAGCTCGGTTACGCGACCTATTTCTTGACCGTCTACGACATCGTCAAGTTCGCCGAGAGCCGCGGCATCCTCTGCCAGGGCCGCGGTTCGGCCGCCAACTCGGTGGTGTGTTATTGCCTGCGCATCACCTCGGTCAACCCCGACCACATCGATATGCTGTTCGAGCGCTTCGTCTCGGCCGAGCGCAACGAACCGCCCGACATCGACGTCGACTTCGAGCACGAGCGGCGTGAAGAGGTGATCCAGTACATCTACGAGAAATACGGCCGCCACCGCGCCGGCATGACCGCGGTCTACATCACCTATCGCTGGCGCAGCGCCGTGCGCGAGGTGACCAAAGCCCTAGGGCTGTCGGAGGACGTGGGCGGCGCGCTCGCGGGCTACGTCTGGGGCTGGCACGGCGAGGGGGTGGATGCCCGCCAGGTGCGCGAGCTGGGCCTCGATCCGAGCGATGCCCGCCTCGATCTCGCGCTGCGGCTAACCCGGTCGCTGATCGGCTTCCCGCGCCATCTGTCGCAGCACCCCGGCGGCTTCGTCATCACCCGCGGGCCCCTGTCCGAGGTCGTGCCGATCGCCAACGCCGCGATGGACGACCGCACCATGATCGAGTGGGACAAGGACGACATCGACACGCTCGGCATCCTGAAGATCGACGTGCTCGGGCTCGGCATGCTCACGTGCATCCGCAAGGCCTTCGATCTGATCCAGGCCAGCACGGGGCGCGAACTGACGCTCGCCACCGTGCCGACCGAGGACCCGGCGGTCTACGACATGTTGTGCCGTGCCGACTCGGTCGGCGTCTTCCAGGTCGAGAGCCGCGCCCAAATGACCATGCTGCCGCGGCTCAGGCCGCGGAACTTCTACGATCTCGTCATCGAGGTGGCGATCGTGCGCCCGGGGCCGATCCAGGGCGACATGGTGCATCCCTACCTGCGTCGTCGTTCGGGCGTCGAGCAGATTTCGTTTCCCTCCGAGGAATTGCGTCGCGTGCTGGCCAAGACGTTCGGGGTTCCTTTGTTCCAGGAGCAGGCGATGCAGATCGCCATCGTCGCCGCCGGTTTCACGCCGAGCGAGTCGGACGGCCTGCGCCGCGCCATGGCGACGTTCCGCCACATGGGCACGATCCACACCTACCGCGACCGGTTCATCGGCGGCATGGTGACGCGCGGCTACACCCAGGAGTTCGCCGAGCGCTGCTTCCGCCAGATCGAAGGCTTCGGCGAATACGGCTTTCCCGAATCGCACGCCGCCGCCTTTGCCCTGCTGGTCTACGTCTCGTCCTGGCTCAAGCGCCACCACCCGGCGGCCTTCGCCGCCGCCTTGCTCAACAGCCAGCCCATGGGCTTCTACGCCCCGGCGCAGATCGTGCGCGATGCCCGTGATCACGGCGTCACGGTCCGGCCGGTCGACGTCAACGCGAGCGATTGGGACGCGACGCTCGAAGACGCGCCGGGCGGGCACGCGGTCCGGCTCGGGCTGCGCGAGGTCAAGGGTCTGTCCGAGGATGACGCCCAGGCGCTGATGGTGGCGCGCGCGACCGCGCCGTTCCGCGACGCCTACGATCTGTGGCGGCGCAGCGGGGTGGCGGTGGCGGCGCTCGAACGCCTGGCGGCGGCCGATGCCTTCGGCTCGTTCGGTTTATCGCGCCGGCGGGCGTTGTGGGCGGTGCGGGGCCTCGCCGATGAACGCCTGCCGTTGTTCAACGCCGCCGAGGCGGCCGAGGAACGCCGCGCCCAGGGTCGCGGCAGCAACGCGCTTCCCGTGGCGTTGCGCGAGGAGCCCACGGTCGAACTGCCGGGCATGACGCTCGGCGAAGAGGTGATCTGCGATTATTCGACCGTGCGCCTGACGCTGCGCCACCACCCGATGGCGCTCCTGCGCCCGCGGTTCGCAACCCCGTACGTGCCGGCCAAAACGTTGTTCGACACGCCGGCCGGGCGCTGGGTCAACGTGGCCGGGCTCGCCATCTGCCGGCAGCGGCCAGGCACCGCGAGCGGCGTGATCTTCATGACCCTCGAGGACGACACCGGGGTCGCCAATATCGTCGTCTGGCCCACCATGTTCGAGCGCTACCGGCGCACGGTGTTGCAGTCGCGGCTTTTGGGCGTCTCGGGCAAAGTCGAACGCGAGGGCATCGTCATCCACGTGATCGCGAACAAGCTCGTGGATCTCTCCGGGGCGCTCCTCGATTTGGCGGGGTGCGACTGGCCCGAGCCGCAGCGCCGCATGATGGACGGGAGCGCGGTGCCCCCGGCGGTCGCCAAGGCGATGCCGGCGCAGCCGTGGGGCACGGCCAACATCGATGCCGTCAATATCGACGCGGCGATCGATCGCGCCGATTCGCTCCGCCACCACGCCAACGCTACGATCCCGGTGCAACGCCTGTTCCCGTCCCGGGATTTTCATTGACGGCCGTCTCCTGGCCTTACGGATGATCAACGCACCGTTCCTCACCCGTCTCGCCGCCCAACTCGTCGACACCGCCCTTGTCGGCTCCATCACGGCGCCTTTCTATTTCGTCGCCGATCAAATGCCATTGGAGTCGCTGGCCGTGGCCTTTCTGGTGGTGTTCATATTCGGCGTCCTGTCGACCATCTATCACTGGCTTGCCGAAGCTTCGGGCGCTCAGGCGACGCCCGGGAAAAGGCTATTTGGCCTCGTGGTCTGCGCCCAGGCCGGGCGACGAATGTCGCGGGGCCGGGCGTTCGTTCGGCTGTGGCCCTATTGGGTCCTGCCCGTTTCGTTCGTGTCGGTACTGGCCCCCGTCCTCCCCCTGATCGGCATTCTTCTCGCCGTCTACGCGATAGCCTCGCCGCTATTCAATCGTGAGCGTCTCGCATGGCAGGACCGAGCGACCGGAAGTCGGGTCGTGTCCGTCGCCTCAGAGCGGGTCGCGCCCGTTGCACGGCGCTATGCGGCCGCCCTGATCGATTTCGGCGTGATTGCGGCGATCGTCGGCGTGGTCGTCGGCGGGACGTTTCTCGTCGAACGCGCGGCCGGCTCGTCGCATTTTCCCGCAATCGTTCGAGATCTAGCAGCTGCGGGACCCGCCGGACAGGCCGGGTTCGCCATGATTCTCGTGCTCGTCGCCCATCCCGTCGCGATCGTCTACTTCCTCGCCACCGAATCCGGGCCGAGGGCATCGTCATGGGGACAACGACTCCTCGGGCTTCGCATCGTCACGCCCGACGGCCAGCCCCCGACATTTCGAATCCTGTTTCTCCGGCGCTGGCCCCTTTGGGTCGCCCTTTGGCCCTTCGTGAGTTGGCTGCCGTTCCTGATCGCCGTGCTGGCCGTGCCGTGGTTCGCGCTTGGTCGATCGCGCCTCATGCTCCACGACCATCTGGTTGGGACTCGCGTCATGGTCCGGCGGTCGCTCGCCCCGGCGCCCACGCCGGACGAAGTTCGCTCGTAATCGCGGGGCACGCGCCGCCACCGTGGCGACGTCCGCTCCAGGCCAAAGAGAAACGCCGGCCCCTGGGGCCGGCGTTTCTGCAACGGATCGAAACGTTCAGGTCGCCGATTTCTTGGCGGGCTCTTTGGTCTTGGCCTTGGAGGTTTTCTTCTTCTTGGGCGCCGTGCCTTCGGCCTTCTTGGTCTTGTCGTCGCCCGCTTTCTTCATCTTGTCGTCGTCGGCTTTCTTCGCTTGGCTCGGCGGGCTTGCCGGCCGGCGGCTGCGCTCATCGGCGCGATCGCTGCGCTGCTCGGTGCCGCGGCCTTGGGCCAAAGCCTCACCCACAGCGAAACTGACCGCTATCACCGATGCGCCCAGGCCCAACAGCCGGCGGCGCGAAATGTTGCTTGTCATCCATGTTCTCCTTGGCTGGTTCAGGTCGGACCGTCGGGCGAACCCTGCCGAGCCATTGTGGCCGATACAAGGCGCCTCAATAGCGGACCGGGGTTGCATGCCGACCCTCGCGGTGCCAGGCGTGGTAGCGCTCGCCGAGGCGCGCCGTAACCGGGCCCGGCGCGCCGTTGCCGAGGATGCGGCCCTCGATCCTGGTCACCGGCAGAACGCCGCCGGCCGAGGTCGTGAAGAAGATTTCGTCGGCGGCGAGGAAGCGGTCCTTGGCGATCGGTTCGACCCGGCAGGGAATGCCCAGCTCGGCGCAGAGTTCGATGGTCGTGCGCCGGGTGATGCCGTCGAGCCCGCCGCGATCGGGCGTGAGCACGACGCCGTTCTCGACGCAGAACACGTTGAAGCCCGGCCCCTCGGTGACGTGGTCGGAGGCGTCGAGCAACACGGCGTTCTCGGCCCCGCGATCGTAGGCCTCGAACAGCGCCATCTCGAGGTCGAGCCAGTGCAGGTTCTTGATCGTCGGGTCGACCGATTCGGGCGGGATGCGCCGCACCGTCTTGGCGATCACGACGTTCAAGCCGCGCCGGCGTTGCTCGTCGTCGGCATAGGGCACATAGGGCACCGCCATTACGATCAGGCGGTTTTCGCAGCGCCGCGGATCGCGCGATCCCGGCGCCGGCCGGCCGCGGGTGCAGATCATCCACACGTAGGCCTCGCGCAACCCGCTCTTCTCGATGCACGCGATGGCGGTCGTGCGCAGCGCCGCGCGGTCCATCGGCAGCGTCATGCGCAGGCGCCCGACGTTGCGCAGGAAACGATCGAGATGGTCCTCGAGCCGGAAGAACGCGCCGTTCCACACGTGCACGACGTCATAGGTGGCATCCGAGCGCAGGAAGCCGTAGTCGAGCACGGGAATCCGCGCCTCACCGGCCGGGACGAACCCGCCGTCGATGAAGGCGCAGCCCTGGGCGAACGGATTGGTCGTGTTCATGGCGCTCACGTGTTGAGTTCGCGCATGGCGCGGTCGAGGCCACCGAGCGTGAGCGGGTACATGCGGTTCTCCATCAGCTTGCCCAGAAGCCCGATCGAGGGCGTGTAGTTCCAGTAGTCCTCGCGCACCGGGTTGAGCCAGGCCGCGTGTTCGTAGTGCTGCAAGAGGCGCCGCATCCAAATCTCGCCCGGCTCCGCGTTCCAATGCTCGACGCTGCCGCCCGGCGTGACGATCTCGTAGGGGCTCATGCTGGCGTCGCCGACGAAGATCAGCTTGTAGTCGGGGCCGTAGGTATGGATCACGTCCCACGTCGGCAGGCGCTCGACGTGGCGGCGCCGGTTGTCGCGCCACACCGATTCGTAGACGCAGTTGTGGAAGTAGAAGTACTCGAGGTGCTTGAACTCCGAGCGCGCCGCCGAGAACAGCTCCTCGCAGATCCTGATCCAGTCGTCCATCGAGCCGCCGGCGTCCATGAACAGCAGCACCTTCACCGTGTTGCGCCGTTCGGGCACGAGCTGCAGGTCGAGGTAGCCGCCGTTGTGCGCCGTGGACCGGATCGTCCCCGGCAGGTCGAGCACGTCGGGCGCGCCCTGGCGGGCGAACTTGCGCAGGCGCCGCAGCGCCAACTTGATGTTGCGCGTGCCGATCACGACCTGGTCGTCCAGGTTCTTGTATTCGCGCTGGTCCCACACCTTGACCGCCCGGCGGTGGCGCGACTTGTCCTGGCCGATGCGCACGCCCTCCGGGTTGTAGCCGTGGGCGCCGAACGGCGAGGTGCCGGCGGTGCCGATCCACTTGTTGCCGCCCTGGTGACGGCCCTTCTGCTCGGCCAGGCGCTCGCGCAACGTCTCCATCAGCTTGTCCCAGCCGCCCAGCGACTGGATCTTGGCCTTCTCCTCTTCGGTCAGATAGCGCTCGACCAGCTTCTTGAGCCACGCCTCGGGGATTTGCACCAGCAGTTCGTTGAGGGCCGTGCCGCCCTCCAGGCCCTTGAACACCCGGCCGAACACCCGGTCGAAACGATCCAGGTGGCGCTCGTCTTTGACCAGGGTCGCGCGTGACAGGTAGTAGAACTCGTCGACCGAGAACTGCGCCAGGCCACGGTCCATCGCCTCGACCAGCGTCAGGTACTCCTTGACGCTCACCCGCACCTGCGCCTTCTTCAGTTCGAGAAAGAGGTTGATGAACATGGCCGGACGGCGCGGGCTAGGTCCGGCCTTCGCGCCGTTGCAGGAACGCGAGCCGCTCGAACAGATGCACGTCGGCCTCGTGCTTCAGCAGCGCGCCGTGCAGCGGCGGGATCAGCGATTTCGCCTCGCTGGTCTTGAGCGCCTCGGCGGGAACGTCCTCGGCGACCAGCAGCTTGAGCCAGTCCAAAAGTTCCGAGGTCGAGGGCTTCTTCTTGATTCCGGGCACCTCGCGCACTTCGAAGAACGTGGTGAGCGCCTGGTTGATCAGCTTCTTCTGGATGTCGGGAAAATGGACGCGGACGATCGCCTCCATGGTGTCGCGGTCGGGAAAGCGGATGTAGTGGAAGAAACAGCGGCGCAGGAACGCGTCCGGCAGTTCCTTCTCGTTGTTGGACGTGATGACGACGATCGGCCGATGCCTGGCCTTGATCGTCTCCTTGGTCTCGTAGACGTGGAACTCCATGCGGTCGAGTTCCAGGAGCAGGTCGTTGGGAAACTCGATGTCGGCCTTGTCGATTTCATCGATCAGCAGCACCGGCACCCGCTCGCTGACGAAGGCATCCCACAGCTTGCCGCGCACGATGTAGTTACGGATATCGTGGACGCGCGCCTCGCCCAGTTGTGAATCGCGCAGGCGGGCGACCGCATCGTATTCGTAGAGGCCATGCTGGGCCTTGGTCGTCGACTTGATGTGCCACTCGATCAGGGGCGCGCCCAGGGATTGCGCGATCTCGGCCGCCAGGATGGTCTTGCCGGTGCCGGGTTCGCCCTTGATCAGAAGTGGCCGGCGCAACGTGATCGCGGCGTTGACCGCCATCAAAAGGTCTTCCGTCGCGACGTAAATTTTGGTTCCCTGGAAGCGCATGGCCCGACCACCGGCAAAGAAAAACTCTCGGCACCCTAGGGGCTCGGTCCAGGCCGATCAAGCGGCGCTCGCCGCGCTCTTGACCGAGGTCAAGGCATGCCGCTTGTGCGAGGCGCACCTGCCGTTGGGCCCGCGGCCGGTGCTGCGACCGAGCGCCTCGGCGCGCATTCTGATCGCCGGCCAGGCGCCCGGCACGAAGGTTCACGAGAGCGGCGTGCCGTGGAACGATGCCAGCGGCGATCGTTTGCGCGAATGGCTCGGGCTCGACCACGACACCTTCTATGACGAACGCCGGATCGCCATCCTGCCGATGGCGTTTTGTTACCCCGGTCGGGGCAAGAACGGCGATCTGCCACCGCGCCCCGAGTGTCGTGCGACGTGGCACCCCAAGCTCCTGCCGGCGATGCCGCAGGTCGAGGTGTTCGTGTTGGCCGGCCAATACGCGATGAACTACCACCTCGGGGCGCGTGCCAAGGCGAACCTGACCGAGACGGTGAGGGCCTGGCGGGACTATCAGCCGAAATACTTCCCGATTCCCCATCCCTCCTGGCACAACACCCGCTGGCTCAAGCTCAATCCGTGGTTCGAGGCCGAGCTCGTGCCTGTGCTGCGTCGCAGCGTCCGTGCCCGTCTCTAGGAGACGCGGGCTCGCGTTGCTCGCCCTGGCATGGCTTGCCGGGTGTGCGAGCCCCTATGTGCAAACGCCGGGCGCCGCCACGCGCCCGCCGGAAATCATCGCCGCCACCAACCCCGGGCTCAGCGTCGAGACGGCCGATGGCGCGCGGTTGCCGCTGCGCCACTGGTCGGCGACGAACGAAAGCGGTGCGCCGGTTCCGCCCAGGACGGTGGTCATCGCGCTCCATGGCTTCAACGACTATTCGAACGCGTTCAAGGAACCGGCGCCGTGGTGGGGGCGCCGCGGCGTCGCCACCTACGCCTACGACCAGCGCGGCTTCGGTGCGGCGCCCGAGCCGGGGCGTTGGGCAACGCCCGAACAACTCGCGGCCGATCTCGCGGCGGTGGCGCGCCTGGTCGGGGCACGACATCCCGGGGTGCCGATCGTGCTGCTCGGCGATTCGATGGGCGGAGCGGTGACCTTGGTGGCGCTCGCCGATCCGGCGATCGACTGGACTGCGCTCGGCGTCACCGGCGCCATCCTGGTGGCGCCGGCGGTGTGGGGCGGCGAGACGCTCAACCCGTTCTATCGCCTGATGTTGTGGTTCGCCGCTCACACGGTGCCGGGCGAAATCGTCACGGGGCGCGGGCTCAACATCACCCCCTCCGACAACATCGAGATGCTGCGCGAATTGGGCCGCGACCCGCTGGTGATCAAGCAGACCCGGATCGATGCCGTGTACGGGCTCGTCCGCCTCATGGATCGTGCGCTCGCGGCTTCGGCGAAGGTGCGGTTGCCGCTCCTCGTCATGTACGGCGAGCGCGACGAGATCATCCCGCGTAGACCGACCGCCGCCATGGCCGCGCAACTTCACGAGGGCACGCGCACCGTGGTCTACCCCGAGGGCTACCACATGGTGTTGCGCGATCTGGGCGCCGCGACCGCCTGGGCGGATGCGCTCGCCTGGATTGCGGACGCCAAAGCGCCCCTGCCATCGGGCGCCGAGCGGCGCAGGGACGCCTTGTTCGAACGCTCGCGCTAGCGGCCCTGCTTCAGGCCGCGGCCGAGGATGACCGCATCGCGCCCGAACTTCTGTCGCAATCCCGAGACGGTGGTTTCGAGTTTCTCGTACCGCCGCCGTTCGGCATCGTGGAACAGATCGGGGCTCGCCTCGCGCTCGGCCGCTGTCATGAGGTCGCCGGTGCCGATGCCGATCAGGCGGAAGCGCTCGCCGGTCGCCTCCTTGGCCAGGAGATCCCGCCCGACCCGGAACAGGTCCGCGGCGAGGTCCGAGGGCTCGGCCAGCTTTCGCTGCCGGGTGCGCAGGCGAAACCGCGCCGTCTTGAGCTTGAGCACGACCGTCCGGGTCGTCAGCTGTTCCTTGCGCAACTGTTCGGCCACGCGTTCGCACAGGGGCCACAGGCGCCGCTCGAGTTCCTTGGCATCGGCGATGTCGGACTCGAAGGTCCGTTCCGCCGAGATCGATTTCGCCTCGCGCTCGGTGTGGATGCGCCGCGAATCCCGACCGTGCGCGAAACGGTGCAGGCGTTCGCCGATCGAACCGTAGCGGGCGACCAGTTCGCGCTCACCGAACTCGCGCAACTGACCGATGCGCATGATGCCGTCGTGATGGAGCTTGCGTTCGAGTGCCGGCCCGACGCCCCACAGCAGGCGCACCGGCTTGTCGGCGAGAAAGGCCTGCGCCTCGGCCCGACCGATGATCGCGAACCCGCGTGGCTTGTCGAGGTCGGAGGCGACCTTGGCCAGGAACTTGTTGTAGGAAAGCCCGACCGAGATGGTGATCGCGAGTTCGCGCTCGACGCGGCGGGCGAGGTCGGCGAGCACCTGGGCCGGATAGGCCTTGTGCACGGCCTCGGTGCCGCCGAGGTCGAGAAACGCCTCGTCGATCGAGATCGGCTCGACTGCCGGCGTCGCCTCGAGAAACAGCGCACGCACCTCGCGGCCGACCCTGGAGTACTTCGCCATGTCGGGCGGCACCACGACCGCATGTGGGCACAGGCGGAGCGCCTTGGTCATCGGCATCGCCGAGCGGATGCCATAGCGTCGGGCGATGTAGCAGCACGCGGCGACGACGCCGCGCTGGCGGCCGCCGACCAGCACCGGGTGCTCGCGGATCTCCGGGTTGTCGCGCTTTTCGATCGTCGCGTAGAACGCGTCGCAGTCGATGTGGGCGATCGCGAGCGCGCGCAACTCGGCGTGTTCGACGAGACGGGGGGAATCGCAATACGGGCAACGTCGCTCGACCTCGGGCGAGGGGAAGTCGCGGCCACAGTCGCGGCAGAGCGCAAGGGCTGGATCGGGCGTTGCCAACGGCGGCATGCTCCTGCTAAGGCCAACGGCGCCGGAGGTTTTCCGACGATGATCTTTCGCCGACCCGCCCAGTCCCGGACCGTGGCGACCAAGCGCCTCGATTCGCAACACTACCTCGATTGGCCGGGTCGCGACCTGCCGATCATTCTACTCCATGGCAACAAGGCGCTCTCGCGCTCGTGGGACTTCGTGGTCGAGGCGAGCGCGCTCCCCAACCGCTTCCTCGCGCCCGATTGGCGCGGCCACGGACTGTCCGCCGCCCCGCCGTCGGGCTATCGCATCGAGGACTATCTCGCCGACGCCTTGGCCTGGCTCGAACACCTGGGCATCAGGCGCGCCATCATCGTCGGGACCTCGACCGGCGGTTATGTCGCGCTGAAAATGGCGAGCGAGCATCCCGCGCTGACGCGGGCGATTTCGGTGGTCGATTCCGGCATCTGGATCGACCCCGGCGTCAACTTCGCTCCGCGCCAGAAGGTCTACGACGACTTCGCGGCCGGCCGGGCGGCGCTCGATCGCAGCGCCGGGTGGCCCGAGGCGCTCAAGGAGCATTACGCCCGGCATTCGTTCGAGGACGCGGGCCAGGGGCGGGTCGTGTATCGCTATTTCGACCAGGGCGAGACCGCCCAGAGCCGGGCGGCGTTCAAACCCGAGAGCCTGACCGTCCGTTGTCCGACGCTGATCGTGCGTGGCGACCGCTCGGATATCACGACCGACGCATCGTCGCAGCGTCTCCGGGCGCTGATCCCGGGATCGACGGCGGTGACGCTCGAAGACTGCGGGCATCACGTGCCGATGGATCGTCCGGCCGCGTTGGCGCTGGCGCTCGACCATTGGGTCCGCGGCCTATGATCCGCTTGCGCCGCGACGACGATTGGACGATGAAGGGCGCCGCGCGCGAGCAGCGCAGGGAGGGGTTCGGGCGATGAGCGAAGAGTCCGCGGAACGGACGGCGGGTCGTGATTTCGTGCGCGACATCATCCAGGCCGACCTCGACGCCAAGCGTTGTGCCGAGGTCGTGACCCGCTTTCCCCCCGAGCCGAACGGTTACCTCCACATCGGTCATGCCAAGTCGATCTGCCTCAATTTCGGCGTGGCGCAGGAATTCGGCGGGCGTTGTCACCTGCGTTTCGACGACACCAATCCGGCCAAGGAGGAGCAGGCCTACATCGACGCGATCCAGCGCGACGTGCGCTGGCTCGGCTACGACTGGGGCAATCACCTGTTCCACGCCTCGGACTACTTCGAGCAGCTCTACGCCTGGGCCGAGCGGCTGATCCAGGACGGCAAGGCCTACGTCGACGACACGCCGTTGGAACAGATGCGGACGATGCGCGGCACGCTGACCGAGCCGGGGCAGGCGAGCGTCTATCGTGATCGCCCGGTCGCCGAGAACCTCGATCTGTTCCGGCGCATGCGCGCAGGCGAATTCCCCAACGGCGCCCGCGTGCTGCGCGCCAAGATCGACCTCGCGTCGGGCAACATGAACCTGCGCGACCCGGTGCTCTACCGCATTCTCCACGTGGCGCACCCGCGCACCGGTACCGCCTGGTGTCTGTACCCGACCTACGATTTCGCCCACGGCCAGTCGGATGCCATCGAACGCATCACGCACTCGCTGTGCACGCTCGAATTCGAGGACCACCGACCGCTCTACGACTGGTTTCTCGACAACCTGCCGGTGCCGGCGCGACCGCGGCAGTACGAGTTCGCGCGCCTCAACCTCACCTACACGGTGCTCTCGAAGCGCACCCTGACCGAGCTCGTCCGCCACGGGCACGTCTCGGGGTGGGACGACCCGCGCATGCCGACCCTCGCGGGGCTGCGTCGCCGCGGCGTGCCGCCGGAGGCGGTTCGCGACTTCGTGCGCGCCATCGGCATGGCGCGCGCCAACAGCGTCGTCGACGTCGCGATGTTCGACCACGCGGTGCGCGAACACTTGAACAAGGTGGCGTTGCGCCGGATGGCCGTGCTGCGGCCGCTCAAGGTCGTGATCGAGAACTATCCCGAGGGCCAGTCCGAAGAGCTCGAGTGTGTCAACAACCCGGAAGACGCGAGCGCCGGAACCCGCCGCGTGCCGTTCTCCCGCGAGCTCTACATCGAGCACGACGACTTCCTGGAGAACCCGCCCAAGAAGTTCTTCCGCCTGGCGCCGGGGCGCGAGGTGCGTTTGCGCTCGGCCTACTTCATCACCTGTCGCGAAGTGATCAAGAATGCCGCCGGAACAGTCGTCGAGTTGCGCTGCACCTACGACCCGGCGACGCGTGGCGGCAACGCCCCGGACGGGCGTAAGGTCCAGGCGACCATGCACTGGGTATCGGCGCGCCATGCGATCGCGGCGGAGGTGCGGCTCTATCACCCGCTATTCACCCGCCCCGACCCAGGCGCGACGGGCGACGTCCTGAGCGACCTCAACCCGCAGTCCGTCGAAGCGTTGAGCGCGTGCCGGCTCGAGCCCGCTCTCGCACAGGCCAGCGTCGGCGTGGCGGTGCAGTTCGAACGCCTCGGCTACTTCTGTCCCGATCCCGATTCGGAGTCCGGGCGAGCGGTGTTCAACCGGACGGTCGGGCTGCGCGACGCCTGGGCGCGCGTCCAGGCGGCGGGCGCCGCCAATCGCTGAGCGCCGGCGCGCGCCTCACGCTTCGTCGCTGTCCGAGGCGAGTTCTTCGAGGCGCTTGGTGTTCCTGATCGAGATCAGGCGCCCGCGGCGCTCGATGATCCCCTCTTTGGTGAGACGGCCGAGCACGCGGGCGACGGTCTCGCGGGCAACGCCGATCTGACTCGCCATGACGTCGATCGAGGGCGTTGGGCGCAACGGGGCCTCGTGCTGCGACACCTGGCGTTCCCACTGCAGCAGAAACAGGCAGGTGCGTTGCTCGGCGGTGAGGAACGTGAGGTCGCTGATCCGCGAATCGCCCGAGCGGATCGTGCGCGCGAGTTTCTGCAGCATCCAGTGTGCCGCATCGGGCGACGCGAGCACGGCCGACAGGAACGCGGTGCCCGGAATTGCAGCCACCGTGCACGGTGTGATGGCGAGCACCGAGGCCGAGCGTCCGCCGCCGTCGATGGCGGCGAGTTCACCCACGACGTCGCCCGCCGACACGGTCGCGAACGACACGAAACGACCCGAGGCCGAATAGTTGAGGACGCGTGCGCTGCCCGCGAGCAGCAGCAGCACGTCCTGGTCGGGGGCGCCGTGCTCCATGAGGAAAGCGCCGACCGGCACCGTCCGGGTCGGGCTCTGTCGCGCGAGTTGGTCGCGCGTGTCGGAGGGCAGTAGGCCGAACAACGGCGAGGCCAGCGCCAAGCGCTCGCCGGTGATCGAATCGATCGGGCGCGCTGTCGCGGACTTGCGTGTTGCCGGTGCTCTGGCCGTCGTCATCGCTGCGATTCCCCGAGCCCATCTTAGGTGCAGCAACACGAGCCCGCGTGCCGAAAAGACAAGGCGCGACACGCTGTTCCACGCAGTGACAATCGTCACGGGATGCCGGAAACGCCTGTTGTTTCAAATCGGTACGTGGTTAATCGGCTTTCCCGAAGCGGCGCGAGTCCCTAAGGTGGGGGTGGCGCCCACGCCGTGGTCGCCACGATCAGGAGCCTCACCGATGTTGTCGTCGGCGGCGTTTGTCGAGGTTCTGCGGCGCCACGACCGCTTCACCAAAGGCTTGGCCGGCGGCGAACGGGCGACGCTCAAGAACGAGAATCTGTCCGGGCTGCGCCT
>Ga0194132_10000440_pt1 | contig 85289 bp, 61 predicted proteins | sample TA2KigOf80mmetaG_FD_148612 | JGI IMG/M metagenome (GOLD analysis project Ga0194132, IMG submission 148612) | Freshwater microbial communities from Lake Tanganyika, Tanzania - TA2015054 Kigoma Offshore 80m | ecosystem: Environmental > Aquatic > Freshwater > Lake | place: Tanzania: Lake... | reverse complement strand
CAGCCGAACGCCGCCTCGATGTCGGCGCGGGCCGCCGGGAGCAGGGTCTCGGAGCTGACGATCACGGCCCGGGGCCGGATGCGGTCCGTGTCGCCCACCCGCAGGACGTACTGGGCGAGCCGGTGGATCGCCGAGGTGTAGCCGGCGAGCACCACCGGCCGGAAGGCGGCCAGGGCGTCGAGGTACGCCGGCAGGTTGGCGTCGCTCAGGTGGTACACCGAGCAGTAGAGCTGGTTGAACGCCGGGTTGCGGCGCCAGAACGGACCTCGCTCCTGACCGGCGGGGACGATCGGCTGACCGTGGAACGACGCCATGCGGTCACCGAATCGGACCCCCGACCAGGCCCGGGTGCGGCTCTCGTAGGTGGCGTAGTTGAACCGAACGGCATCCTTGGTCGCCCAGTACGCGAGCGGCGTTCCCGTCGTGCCACCGGTCGTCTGCGCCACGAGCTTCGGCCGGGGCAGATCGGGCAGGAACCGCTCGGGGTCCGCCCGGACCGTCTCCTTGTCGAGCATGGGGAGTTGCGCCAGGTCGGCTGCGGTGCGCACGTCCGAGGCGTCGAGTCCCAGCTCGGCGAACAGATCCCGGTAGTGGGGCACCCGGTGGGCGCACCACAGGACCATCGCGCGGACGCGCTGGTCCTGGTCCCGCTGCAGGCGGTCCGGCGACCACCACTGTCGGGCGTCGAGGTCCCGGACGTCGGACCGGAACCGTCCGCCGTGGCGGATCGGGAGCTGGACGACGCCGTAGGCCGCCGCCATGGCCTGCTGCGCCGGGAGCGGCAGGCGTCGGTAGAGGTCCTGACGGTTCACGACGACCGACCCCCGGCTCCGGACGACCCCACCGACCGGGCGGCCGACGGCCCCGCGGGCGCTGTCGCCGCCGGGTCGAGCTCGGCCAACCAGTCGCCGACGAGTCGCCGCCAGCTCGCCTCGGACTCCACCCAGGCCCGCCCGGCGGCGCCCAGGGCGGCCGCCCGGTCCGGGTCGTCGAGGAGCGAGGCGACCGCATCGGCCAGTGCGGCCCCGTCGCCCGGCGGCGTGACGATGCCGGCCCCCTCGCGTCGGACGATGCGCGAACCCTCGTCGTCGGCGCTGTAGACGACGGGCACCGCAGCGGCCATGGCGGGCAACATCTTGGCCGACCGGATGGTGCGGTACAGGTCCCCTTCGCGCACCGTCGCCAGCGAGATCCGGGCGGTGCGGAGGAGCTCGGCCACGGTCTCCGGGTCGACCGGATCGGCGAACACCACGTTCGTGAGGCCCCGCGCCGCCGCCTCGGCGACCAGGCGCGGCTTCTCCGACCCGCTCCCCACCAGCAGGAACTCGACGGGGCGGTCGCCCAGCACCTCGGCGGCGTCGAGGACAACCTCCAGACCATGGACGTAGCCGTGGGTGCCGGCGTAGAGGACGACGTCGGAGTCGTCGCGGAGTCCGAAGCGCGATCGCAGTGCGGGGTCCTCGGGGCCCGGGGAGAACAGCTCGGTGTCGGCGCCGTTCGGGAGCCAGGCCAGTCGATCGGGACGCACTCCCTTGGCGACGAGCGCGTCGCGCACCCCCTCGGTGACCGCCGTGACCCGGTCCGCCGAACGGAGCATCCAGCGCTCCACCCGCCGCAGGACCGAGACGAGGGCACCATCGCCGGCGGCACCGACCTCGACGATCGAGTCCACCCAGAGGTCGGCGACGAGGAGCGCCACCCTCCGACGCCGCAGCCGTGACAGGAGCACGGCCGGCAGCGCGCCGAAGAGGGTCGGGTACTCGACCACGGTCCAGTCGGCGGGTCCGGCGCGCAGGACACCGAGCACCGAGGTCAGCCCGAAGGAGAGGTAGTTGACCATGCGGGCCGGGCCGCTGCCCATGGCCGCGTAGACCCACACCCTGCCAACCCGGACCCCGTCCTCGTCGCGGTACTGCAGGAGCCGCTGGCGCCACCCCGGGAAGATCCGACCGGTCGGGTAGTTCGGGAGGGTCGTGAGCACCTCGACCTCGAGGTCGCGGCGCCGGAGTTCACGGACGATGGCACCGAGTCGCACCTGCGCCGCCCCGCGCTCGGGTGGATAGTACTGGGTGACGAGCAGGACCGAGCGGATCACGAGCCCGCCGGCGCGTCGGGGTCGGGCAGCCGGACGCCCCACTGGGACTCGAGCATGGAGCAGACCCGCTGCTGGAACGTCTCCAGGGTCACCGTGCCCGAGAAGATCCGGGCGGCACGGGCCATGGCGGCCCATCGCGGCCGATCGACGATCAGCGCCTCGACCTCGTCGGCCATCGCCGCCCAGTCGTCGGCGTCCACGACAACACCGCGGTCACCTCCACCGGCGATCTCGTCGGCCACCGGACTCCTGGAGAACACGGGGACCGCGCTGTGGACCATGCCCTCGAGCAGGACCTTGCCGTAGCCCTCCTGCCGGGTCGACAGGAGGTTCAGGTCGGCGGCGGCGAACGCCGCCATGACCTCGGGGTGTCCGACGGATCCGTGGAACGTGATCTGCTCGCCGGCCCCGAGTTCGGTGGCCAGCGCCTCGAGCCGCGGCCGTTCGGGGCCGTCGCCATAGACGCCCAAGCGGACGTCGAGGCCACGGCGGACCAGCTCGGCGGCGGCCCGCACCACCGTCTCCTGGTTCTTGTTGACCGTCAGTCGCCCGACCGTGACCAGGTCCCACGGGCCCCGGAACGCGTCGTCCTCGATCCTCCCGACCGTGGCGTCGGCCCCCGGTGCGGCGGCCTCCCAGTCACGATCGGAGTAGGACGGGCTGAAGAACGGGACCAGGTGCGGGTGCTCCGGGTCCGCGGCCGCGTAGACGCTCACGGGCCCGCCGAAGAACCGGCTGCCGAGGAGCCGGCGCTGGGCGCCGAAGAACCTGGGTTCGCCGACGTAGCTGTGCCAGACACCGGCGTAGAGCGCGTAGCGGTAGCGGACGGCCTTCCAGGTCGAGAAGATCGCGACCATCCCGATGTTGCACGGGCAGCGCAGGTGGACGGCGTCGACCTGCCGGGCCACCCGCCGCGTGGCGACGGCCCAGGGCACCAACCGGGGCAGCAGGCCGAGCTTGGCCAGGGCCGTGTTGCCGCCGGCCTTCCGGAGCGGTTCGATCCGGACGTTCGCGGCGCCGTAGGGGGCGAAGCCGGCAGGAGGTGGACCGGGGTCGAGCGGCGCGCACAGGACGACCTCGTCGAAGAGCTCGGCCCAACGGTCGAGCTGGTTCACCACCGGTTCGAGCGCGCACAGGCGACCCTGTTCGTCCCGGTAGTGCTGGGTGTCGCCGATGACCGCGAGCTTCACGTCAGTCCCGGTGCAGCACCGGCTCGTCGCCGAGCTCGGGGATCTCCGGACCGGCGGCGACCATCTCGTCGGCGATGTCGAGCGATGCCCGGACCCGTCGCACCGTCGAGGGGACGTGGCGCACCTCGCCCAGGACGAACCGGGCCCACTGCGCCGGTGTGGCCCGACGCTTCAACTCGTAGGGGACGATCGCCTGGGAGAGCCCGATGAACAGGTCCTCCCGAACCTGTCGGGGGCTGTGGTAGCGCTTCGTGTAGTACACCATCGACGGCAACGGGAGCGGCGAGGTCCGGTCCCGGTGGCGGAACCCGTCGAGGGACCCGAACGTGCGCAACCCGCCCTCCTGGGCCTTCAGGTGGACGCGGATGGCGTGCGGGTTGTGGACGACGAGCCCACCGCCCTGCTGCACCCGGAGACCGAACTCGGCGTCACCCCGACGCTGACGGTCGAACTGCTGGTCGAACAGCCCGAACCGGGCGAAGAGGTCCCGGTGGCACATCCCGTTCCCGGAGTCCCACTGGTCGGCCACCCTGAAGAACGCGTAGTTGTCCGGGACCGGCGCGCCGATCACCGCCAGCGACGCACCGGTCGAGAGGTCGGCGTCGTAACGGTGGATCCCCTCGAGGTGCGTCTCGATGAAGTCGGGGCCCACCTCGGAGTCGTCGTCGATGAACGCCAGCCAGTCGCCCCGCGACTCGAGCACGGCGGCGTTCCGGGCGATCCACTGACCGCGGACGTCCTGGAGGATCGGCCGGAGGCGGATGTCGGCGTAGTCGGCGTACAGGTCCAGTTCCCGCCGGTCCGGGTCGTTCTGGTCCACGACGAGGACCTCGAGCGCCGGCACCGTCTGGATGCGCAGCTGGTCGAGCACCGGACGGAGGAGCTCGTAGCGGCCGAGCGTCGGGAGGACGACCGTGACCGACGGATCCTTCGGCAGTGCCACCGCCGGCCGCTCGAGGACGACGTCGGGATCACCGGGCGGGCGGGGCGTCGCGGCACAGGCGGCCGCGGAGGACTCGAGCGCCCTGCGGACCGACAGGGGGTGCAGGTGGGCGGCGCTGCGTCGGGCACCGGCGTAGCGGACCCACTTCCGACCGAAGACCCGACGCAGGAACACGAACCGGTCGTGCTCGCTCAACGGCGCCACCGGGCGTCGGACCGGTCCGAGGAGGCGAGGCGTGTGGAACACCACCGCGCCGCGGTCGATCAGGCGGCGGCCGAACTCGAGGCCGGCACCGGTGCGGCCCTCGAACGCGCCGTCGAGCGAACCGAGCACCCGGACGACCTCCGTCCGCACGAGCAGCGCATCGAGCGAGATCCGCCACGACACGGCCTCGAGGTCCGGCGGCGCATCCAGGCTGAGCGGCCAGATCGGATGGATGTAGTCGTGCTCCTCGGGGAGGCCGCCCGTGCCGAGCAGCAGCCCGGCGTGCCACGCATCGGCACGACCCGACGTCAGTGATCCGACCACCTCGGCATCGGGGCGCCCGAGGGCGTGATCCCAGAGGAGCAGCCACGGCGCGTCGGTCCGACCGGCGTGCTCCCCGAGTTCCCGCGCCGCGACGCGGACGTCCGGGTCGAGCGTCGCGCTCGCCCCTCCGCTCCACTCCTCCGGGGACCCGCCCCACGAGAGGAGATCGACCTGCTCACCCATCGTTCACCTGACCGGTCTCGTCGGACACCCCTGCGACAGCTCCCCCACGTCGGAGCAGCGGGTCCTGGCCTGATGCTCGGTAGGATAGGCGGGGTGCGGGCCGTTTCCACTCGGCCCCGGGGGACCACAGACGACCGGAGAGGTCGAGGAGCATGTCCAGCGCCGATCCAGCACCGCGTGCAGCCGCCGACGCGGCGCGGTCGATCGATCGTCTCCGCCGTCGGCCGACCCTCGACCTGTCGGTGGCGCTGTGCACCTGGAACGGAGAACGCTGGATCCGTCCGTTCCTCGAGTCGCTGGCCGCCCAGCACCACCTACCCGACGAGCTCGTCGTCCAGGACGACGCATCCACCGACGACACGGTCGCTGCGATCCGGGATCTCACCCCGACGCTCCCGTTCGACGTGCGCCTCGAGGTCAACCGCCAGCGGGTCGGCTCGACCGCCAACTTCGCCCTGGCGCTCGAACGCTGCCGGGGGCGGTTCGTGGCGCTGGCCGACCAGGACGACGTCTGGTATCCGGAGAAGCTCAGCCGGCTCGTCCACGAGTTCGAGCGTGACCCCATCCTGACCCTCGTCTTCTCGGACGCGGACCTGATCGGCGAGGACGGCCGGTCGCTCGACCGCGGACTCTGGGACACCCGGCAGGTGGGGCGGATCCTCCGGCGGCGACCGATCGTCGCCGAGGAGCTCGCCGCCACGACGGCGCTCACGACCGGGTGCACGGTGATGATGCGGCGCCGGGTGGTCGACGCGGCGCTGCCGTTCCCCCCGGAACTGGACCACCCGGTGGCCCCGATGCGACACGACCGGTGGCTGACGCTGATCGCCGCCGCGGTCGGCACCGTGGAGGCGATCCCGGAGCGACTCCTGGGGTTCCGGGTCCACGGATCCCAGGAGACCGGCGTGCTCGTCGGGGCCGAGCTGCCCAAGGCCGTGGCCACCAGTGTCGGATCCAACCTGCTCGGCGGCGGAGGTCGTCGGGCCGACGGACTCCGGGCGAGGGCGGACCAGTTGGACGTGGCGGCCGAACGCGCCGAACTGCTCGGTGATTTCGGCGAGGCAGCAACACTCCGCCGGATCGCCAATGACTTCGTTCGACGAGCCAGGATCGACGAGCCTGGTCGCGGGCGCCTCCGTCTGGCGCTGGGCGGGCTTCCCCCAGACGGAGGTGGGGTGAGAGGCCTCGGCACCGCACTGCTCGATGTGGTGCGGGCCATGACCCCCAGTCGGCCGAAGCCCGCTCCCCGCCATGCCTGATCGTACGCACGTCCTGGTCGTGAACGACTCGATGATGGTCGGCGGAGCCGAACGCGTCGCCGTGGACATCGCGAACACCTTGGATCGCAACAGGTTCCGGGTCACCTTCTGCAGTACCCGATCCGGCGGACCGCTCACCGACGTGCTCACCGAGGACACGGATCACGTCTCGCTCGGCCGCACAGCGACGTGGGACCTGCGGAAGGTGGTCGCCTTCTCCCGGCTGGTCAGCGAGCGTCAGATCGACCTGATCCACAGCCACGGTCGCGGCAGCATGAAGTTCGTGGCGCTCGCCCGACTCTCAGGACTCGTTCGGACACCCCACCTCTTCCACGACCACTTCGGTCGACTCCACCTGGATCGAAGCGCTCCGATCGGACTCCGTGAGGCGCTCCGGAGGGGAGTCGACACCTACGTGGGCGTCGACGAGCGGCTCTGCGACTGGGCCCGCCGCACGATCGGGCTCGATCCCACCACCGTCCACCTCGTCCGCAGTGGGGTTGATCTCACTCGTTTCGACGGAATCGTCCCGGCGGACATCCGATCGATCTGGGCGATTCCGGACGACGCAGTCGTCTTTGCGATGGCCGCGAACTTCCGCCAGCAGAAGGATCACCCGACGCTGTTCCGGGCCATGGCCGCGCTCCCGAAGCGATTGCTCAACCGGATGCACCTCCTGGCGATCGGGAGCACCGAGGCAGACGCCGACTACTTCGCTGGCTGCCTCAGGATGCTGGACGACTTCGGCCTGCGCGATCACGTGACGACCACCGGCGCCCGCAACGACGTCCCGGAGCTCCTCGCCGGAGCCGACGCAGGGGTCCTGTGCGCAAAGAACGAGACGGGGCCCCTGGTCGTGCTCGAGTACATGGCGAGCTCGCTCCCGTTCGTGGCCACCGATACCGGTGAGGTCACCCGGGCGGTCCGAGGTCTCGGCATCGGCTGGACGCCGGCCCCGAGGGACGCCATCGAGGTTGCCGACGCACTCGCCGATGCACTCGAGATGCGTCCCGATGAACGCGTGGCGATGGGGGTGAGGGGTCAGCGGATCGCCGAGGAGTTGTTCTCGCAGACCAGCGTCACCGCCAGCGTCGAGGCGATCTACGACGAGACGATGGAACGGCTCCACCGCCCGGTCCCCGTGGGCAAATCCACCTGAACCGATCGCATTCGCAGGCCGCGCCACGGCATACTTTCTGCGGCCATCCACTGAACCTGGGATCCGAATCCCGTGCGGGGGGACGCAGTGCAACCAATGCAGGAGACGACCGAGAACAACATCGGCGAGTACCTCACGGTGCTCAAGCGCCGGTGGCCGGTCATCGTCGTGTCGGTGGCGATCGCAATGGGGATCGTCGCTGCGATCGACTTCACTACGACGCCCGTCTACCAGGCGTCCGCCCAGCTGCTGTTGCAGTCGAAGCAGTCGGAGTCGATCTTCCAACCGTCGGCCCAGGTGGTCGACCCGACCCGTGCGGTCCAGAACGAGCTGAAGATCATCAACTCGCTCGCCATCCGCGACGCGGTGAAGCAGGCCAACGACGGGCGGGCCATCACGATCAGCGCAGCCTCGGGTGGCGAGGACGACATCATCATCCTGAGCGCCACCGACACCGACCCGGTCGTCGCCGCCGAGAAGGTCAACCTCTACGCCGAGACCTACCAGACGGAGCGACTGAACGCGATCGTCGCCGACCTGGCCCAGTCCAAGGAGGTCCTGAGCCAGCAGATCAACGACTACCAGAAGCAGATCGACGACCTGAATACTCCTCTCGCCGATCTCGACGAGCGCATCAAGAACCTGCCAGTCGACTCAACCGAGTACGTGGCTGCGGTCCAGGAGCGTGAACGCCTGAACAACCGGATCGCCTCGGAGCGTGACGAACTCCAGACCCAGCTGAACGACTACCAACAGCGGCTTCAGATCCTCCAGCTCTCGGAGCGCCTGACAACCACGGGCGGCATCCAGATCCTGAATCCCGCCACCGTGCCCTCGTCACCAGTGTCCCCAAAGCTGATCCGGGATCTCATCCAGGCGGCATTCCTCGGCTTGTTCATCGGCATCGGATTGGCGTTCCTCCTCGACCAGCTCGACGACTCCGTCCGGGCACCGAGCGACGTTGAACGCGTCAGCAAGGGGCTGCCCACCCTGGGCCTCGTCCCGACCGACGACGACTGGAAGAACCGGGACGAACCCAGACTCACCACGGTCTCCGCACCCATGTCGGTGACCGCGGAGTCGTACCGGGGCATCAGGACGTCGTTGCAGTACCTGGCGCTCAACCGTCAGATGTCGGCGATCCAGCTGACGAGCGCGACCTCGGGCGAGGGCAAGACGTCCACCGTCGCCAACCTGGCGGTCGCCTTCGCCGATGCCGGCATGTCGGTTGTGGTGATCGGCTGCGACCTGCGGCGCCCGAGGATCCACCAGTTCTTCGGCGTCGACGGATCCGTCGGACTCACCTCGGTGCTGGTCGGCTCGGCGACGCTCAACGAGGCCGTCCAGCAGGCCCCCAACCAGCCGAACATCCGGGTGCTCCCCTCGGGACCCCGCCCGCCGAACCCGTCGGAGCTGCTGAGCCTCGACCGTACGGCACAGGTGTTCGACGCCCTGCGTCCCAGCCATCAGATCATCCTGTTGGACTGCCCGCCGGTGCTCCCCGTGACCGACTCGCTCGTCCTGTCACGCCTGACGGACGCCTGCCTGGTGATCGCCACGGCCGGCAAGACGTCCAAGCGGGAGCTCAAGCAGTGCTTCGAGCGGCTGCAGCAGGTCGACAGCCCGATCGTCGGTACGATCCTCAACGGCGTGTCCGGCGAGGGGTCGTACGGCTCGCTCTACGAGTACTACGGGATCAAGGAGAACAAGCGCCGGCGTTTCCGCAAGGAGAAGGCCGACGTTCCCCGCCTGGAGCCCGAGATGGTGCAGCAGGCGGCCACGCCGGTGTCGCCGGCACCCGTCCCGCCGTCACCAGCGCCCGCGCCGCCGGCACCAGCATCGACACCTGCGCCGCCGACGGTCGATCCGGCGACGGCGCCCGCCCAGCAGGTGCCACCGCCACCGGTCGTGCCCAGCGGCGCCCCGACGGCCGGACCGTTCAGCGCAGGACCGGGCACGTCCAACTCGGCGGTCACGCCGCCTCCACTCCCGGGCCCGGGCACCGGTGCCAACGGCCACTTCGGCTGAACGACCGACCGGCCGACCCCGGGTCCGCTTCCTTGCGCACGGGGCGGAACGCAGCGGTCCGCCGGTCGCGCTCCTGCGCTGGTTGCGGGCCTGGCGAATCGACGACCCCGGATTCGACACCGAGGTCGTCATCGGGCGCACCGGGCCACTGGCCCCGGAGTACGCCGCTCTGAGTGAGCTCCGCACCGCCGGACTCGATCGCCGATCACCCGAGCAGCTCGTCGCCCGAGGGTTCGACGCAGTCGGTCTGGCCCACCTGGGTCGTCGGGTCCGAGCCGCTGCGACCCGCGTGCGTGTCGGCGACCGACCGGCCGACCTGGTCGTGGTCAACGGCGCCACCGCGGCCGGGGTCGAACTGCTCCGAACCACGCCGCAGGCGCCGACGGTCCTGATCGCCCACGAACTCTCCACCGGCTGGATGTCGAACATCGACGCCGATGACCGGGGACTCCTGCTCAGCAGTTCACAGGGCTTCCTCGCTGTTTCCCATGCAGTCGAGGACTTCCTCGTCGAACAACTCGGAGTCGCACAAGAGATCATCACGGTGGTCCCACCACCAGTCGACGTCGAAGGCGTCTCCCCCAGCCGGCGATACCAGTCGTCGTTGGCAAACCGCTGCACGGTTGTGAGCGGAGGGTTCACCGACTGGCGCAAGGCACCCGACATGTTCATCGCACTGGCCGACCGCTGTGTGAAGCAGGCTCCTGAGATCGACTGGAGATTCGAGTGGTTCGGCGGGGACAACCTCGACGACCCTGCAGCATGGCCACTGCGATTCGAGATCAATCGACTCGGGTTGGGAGAGCGGGTGGTGTTTCTCGGTCACCTCAAGGATCCGGGACCGATCCTCGCTCGAGCCGACATCTTCGTGTCCACCGCCCGAGAGGACGCCGCGCCGCTGGTCGCAGCCGAGGCCGCAGGGTCGGGCCTGCCGGTCGTGGCGTTCGACTCGGGTGGCGTTCGGGAACTGGTTTCCCAAGGACCCTGCGGCATCATCGTGGAGGAGTTCTCCGCGTTGGCGATGGCTCGGGCCATCGTGGCGCTAGCGACTGATCGTTCCCGGCGTGAGCAACTCGGATCAACCGGCGCGTACGTCGTCCGCAAGAACCGCTCCGCAGCGCACATCGCCGAGCGGGTCGGGTCATGGATCCACGATCAACTCTCGGCTACAGCAGGCTCCGAATCGACATGACGTGCGGGGGATTCACTGGCGAGCACATGGTGTTCGACCAGCCGGTTTCGGATTCGGAATGCACCCGGTGCCCCCGGCCACAGACCATCGGTCATCTGCGCCGGGCTCGAATCTCGAGATTCTCGAGATAGAAGGTGTTTCGGAAGTCGCGTCCGGCGGCAACATCGAGGTCGTAGCGCTCACAGAACTCGTGTCCGTCGTCGATGCTGTAGGCAGAAACCGCCAAGGGCTGCGCCACCTCAATGTCGAACCCGGCCGCCTCGATCCACCCGAGGACGTCGGCAGAGTTCCGGATCGTGAGCCGGCAGATCTCATTGGTCGCAGCGACGCACTCGTCGATCACCCGCTGGTAGGCAGGGTCATCAGGAGACTGACCGCGGTAGAAGTCCTTGATGTACAGCACTCCCCCGGGCCGAAGCACCGCATGGGCGGACTCAATCACGTCGGCTGGTTCTGCAGCGTGAACCAACGACTCGAGGAAGTACACGAGATCGAAGTCGGACCCGAATGACTCGTCGAGGTGATGGAAGTCGCCAACGTGGACACGAATCCGCTCGGAGTATCCCCGCTCGGCAACATGTTCCCGAGCCCGGTCGGCCTGTCCGGGCGACACCGTCACGGCGTCGATTGACGCATGACTTCGAGCAGCGAACTCGATGGCGGGACCACACACGCCGCACCCTGCGTCAAGCACTCGAGTTGCCGCCGAGACTTCGGCCACCTGCGCCATGTGGTCGAACAACTCTTCTCGGTCAACTGCCTTGAGGTGCTGGAAGACATCGCCGAAGACAGCTTCGTACCGTTCTGTCCACTCGTCGTAGTACTGGGCCACTTCGACAGCACCGAACGTTCGCTGAACCGACGCCAGCAGATCGTCATCGTCCAACGCGGACCACGTCACCTTGGCTTCGTCGGCCATCAATCACCCTCTCGCAGCCCGTGTCATCGATCGGGCAGGATCACGATACGCCAGGCGAACCTGCAGCACACCCACTTGCGCAAGGGTGTGGAGGACGGTGCTCGGCGGACCCACACCATGGAAGTCCTCAACCGAGAGACCCGCTCTGCTCGGCTGCAGTCAGGTCCGATACTGCGGAGTGGGTTCCGGGGAACCGCCGGACGTGGTGAACTCACCGGCCCAGGTGCCAAGGTTCACCAACAGCGAGTCACCACCAGCGAGCTGGCGCGACGATCTCGACCACCGCGAGGACGACTCCCGACGCCACGTGCAATCCGAATGTGGTGACGGTGGCAATGCGCCGAAGACCGAGGCGTCGCTCAACCTCGGCATCATGTGTACCTCCGGGACCGAGGGCCTGCAGCGCGACCGCTGTCGACTCGACGAAGACAATGAACAAGGCGATCTGAGCTCCCCACAGGAAGTCGCCGGGGTCCGTGTATGCCGTGACCTCGAGCAGGCAGAAGTAGACCAAGGCAACGAACAGCGTGAGCCAGGCCAGACGCAGGCCCCGATGGCGCAGAGCGACCGGGACACTGAGTGCCACGGTAATCGGAAACAATGTCGATGCGCCGAGCAGCACAATGAAGAACCACGGTGACATCCCCTTGGGTTCCAACATTCGCTGCAACACTTCGAACGGCGAGAATGCGAGGCCCGAGGACTCGCCGGTTGGACTTCGCAGCGCCTGCGTCCCCAACACCAGGACAGAGGGCAACACGAATCCCAGACCGATCAATCGCCAGTCAACCGACCTGAGGCGTCGCCATCCCCAGAGGATCGTGAGGACGACTGCTGGAAGGAAACATGTCGTGAAGCTCGGTTTGGCCATCAGAACGAGAACTGACATCACTGCGGTCAACAACACAGCGGTCGGTCGCGAACGCCCGTAGATTCTCGATGTCACCAACCAGAACAGAGCGAGCGCAAACGGCCTCGAGAGCGTCACCGTCGGGTTGTGGTACACGTTCACGCCGACGTACCCGGTCAGGAGTTGCTGGTTGGCCAGAGTCAGCAGGGTCACCGGTGTGACGATCATCAACCCGACAGTGGCCAGGCCGGCGAGAGGGAGAACGTGGCCCCTTCGAGACTTCTCCATCGACCGCGCCAAGCGGCGGAGCACCATGTCGGCAGTGACCACGACAGCACCCACTACAACGAGCACTCCTGCCAGATCCCAACTGAACGATCGGTCGTTGACCTGCGGTGCGACCAGCTCGAGCTCTCCGACCGGCAAGAAGGCCCGCACTGCTGTGGTGAGCTGGGCGAACAGCAAGTAGGGACTTGGCCCCTCACCCGAGATCGCCAATTGCTCGGCGATGAAGAGGTGCGGTTCCATGTCGGTGCGTAGCGCCACCGACCACACGATCGGGAAGTAGATCAGCGACACCACCGCAACGACCAACAAGCGAGTGCGAACGAGAGCTGGGCTCCGATGATTGAGCACCGTCACCGGCGCAGCGACGTTGTCTTGATCATCGGCCACCTGTGAGTCGACCGCAGCTGGATCACCCGCGTCGGCGGGCAAGCATTCCAATCCAGGTTCGATGTCAACCGACCGACCCATGCGCTGCTGCTCCTCCAAGCGCTGCAGGACTTCAGTCCCGTGCCTCGAGTTCACGCCGAAAGCGTCCGCCACGGACTGGCGGTTCGCACCGACGATGCGACCTCCCAGCCGTGGATCGACCGCCTACATTTGCGAGGGTACCGCACAGACGCAGCGAAGGCTCCCGAGCCCACAACGCTGGTGTGGACCCTTCCAATGTGCCGCAGCCGTTGGCCCTGGTGCAGCGGGCCACCTGCGCAAGCGACGAGGACCGATGAAGACGTGACGATGCTCCACCGGACGCCGCTCGCCATCGTGCTCGGCACCCTGCTGTTGACCGGGTGCACCCAGTCCGAGGCCGCATTCTCTGCCGGGGCGACCGCCATCGCTGCGGACTACCGACATGCCTGCATCGTTCGGGACAACCGGACCGTCGCCTGCTGGGGAGACAACCGCACCGCCCAGCTGGGCGACGGAACCACCGACGACTCATTCGACGACCTGCGCACGGTCACCGACATCTACGACGTACGGGAGCTTACGGTCGGCGAGGACTTCTCGTGTGCGGTGGCCCAGAGAGCTGAGGTCCGGTGCTGGGGACTGAACCTTCTCGGCCAGGTAGGAAACGGCCAGATCCTCGCCATCGCCGGACCGACCACACCAGTACCCGAAGTGACCGGTTCGATCGGACTGGCCGCAGGCCGGAACCATACGTGCGCCGTGGCGGCCGACGGACGGGTGCGCTGCTGGGGGGCGAACGACTCTGGTCAGCTCGGCGATGGTAGTCGGGCAGATCGAGTCTCTCCGGTCGAGGTGGTCGACATCGACAACGCAGTGTCGCTTTCAGCAGGTGCCGGATTCACCTGTGCGTTGCTCGAAGATGGCGAGGTCACCTGCTGGGGACTCAACAGCGTCGGGCAGCTCGGGGTCGGGGACCGTGAGGATCGCAGCGAGCCGAGCACGGTGAGTGATCTAGACCGGGTCGTGGCGATCGACTCCCAACTCGCCTCCACCTGTGCGGTACGAAACGATGGCTCGGTGTGGTGCTGGGGCAGCGACTACCACTCAGGGGAGCCTTCAACTGCCGTACCCCGACGAGTCGATGGGATCAGCGGTGCCAAGGTCGTGACCGTGGGCGAGCAACGAAGCTGCGGTCTGACTCAATCCGGGATCCTCTGCTGGAACCACGGATCGTCTGCCGTCCCTGCGCCGACCGACTCCACCGACGTCGTCGACCTCGCACTCTTCGGACCCTCGCTCTGTACCGTCTCCCGCGCCGGGGAAGTCACCTGTCGGCCTCCCGGATGAAGCCGAACCGCTTCTGGCTGAAGCTGACACCGCTCTCTCTTCACCGTCCCGATTCGGCAGAGCACGTCACCAATCGCCGTGGTCAATACCGGGTTGAGTTGCGTACAGTAAGGGGCGGTGGGTAGACGGGCCGGGGGCCACTGATGTTGGGAGACCAGATCGAGGGACTCGCCTCCATCGACACGTGGCACTGGTTCTTCCGTGTCCGGCGACTCCTGATCGACGACGCTCTGGTCCGGCTCGGTATCGATCGAGACGGTCGCCATACGGTCCTGGACGTCGGTTGCGGGCCGGGGGGCACCACAGCGACGCTCGCCTCCGTCGGGCCAGTCACGGCGATCGACCCGTCTCCGATCGCCGGCAGGTACTTGATGGAACGGATGCCCGAAGCCGACTTCCACCTCGGCGGTCTCGATGATCTGGACCACCTTCTGGATGAGCGGACCTTCGACCTCGTGTGCTGCTTCGGGGCCCTGAATCAGGCATCGGTGCCCAACCCGGCAGCGGCCATCGGCCGACTCGCAGCGAGAGTCGCACCGGGTGGCGGGCTCCTCATCGACGAGCCTGCCGACGACCGTCTCCGACGGCAGATGGATCGCGCCGGGAGCAGCGTTCGCAGATTCGAACTTGGCGACCTCGGCGAATTCGCCCGTTCCAGTGGCCTCATCGTCCTCGACGCACACTACGTCCACGGTTGGGCGTGGCCGATTGCACGGATGCTGGCCTGGCACAGCCAGCTCCGTCCGAAACCTGCCGACCACCCACCATCAGAACTCATGAACCGAAGCCTCGACCGAACTGCGTACCGAATCGCCCGACTGGAGCACGCAGCAGGCCGCCGTGGAATCCGGTCGCCGCGGGGCACCGGGTGCTGGGTGGTGGCGCAGCGACCAACCGGTGAGAACGAGCAGCGGCAGGGAACAGGCCTCAGCGTCCGGGGCGTCGGATGACGACCGGAGCCGACGCCGTGGAGAGGCACCACGGCCCAGCATCAGCGACGAATCTCCAGCCGGCTCCTCCCTTGGGTGTGCAGTCCCTCTTGTGGTTTCTCGTCATTTTCGAACTGTCCCCAGCGAGCCAACCGGTCCGGCTCGCAGTCCTGGCGTGGTCGATCGTGGCCTTCGGATCACCGGCAGCGGCCGCCCTGGCCTACGGCCTCACCACGCTGATCATCGAGGCGGCAGCCGGGATCTCTGCTGCGATCCTCGTTACGTCTGAACCCGGGAGACGGCGCCGCATCGCTGCACGAGGACGGGAACGCCTGCGGTCGTGGCTGGCAGATCGGGGACCGGTCCACCCCGCATTCGTGCCTGGTCTCGCCGTTCTGGGTGGGACTGCCGTCACGACGTGGGCGCGTCAAGTGGGACCCGTGCAACGGAGTCGACGCGAGCTCACGATGTACGCCCTCGTCGTCGCCACGGTGCTCGGCCTGCTCAGCGCAGTGCAGGGTGCGCTCGTCGCCATCGGAATCGCCTTCCCCGGACCACTCACCGTCGGACTCGCCGTGATCAGTCTGATCGCTGTTCCGATTGCCCTCTGGATCGCTCGGCGCCGGAGGCGTGAAGAAACGACGATGAAGCACGAGAGCGATACGACAGCCGGGTTCGACCCGGCGACTCACTGAGTCTTGGCCGCTTCGTCTGCTGCACTCTGGTCTGGTCCACCAGCGACGAGGAGGTGTGAGTGCCGATGATCGACGCAATCGTCATCGGCAGCGGCCACGCCGGCGTCGCTGCGGCCAACGAGCTTGCGAGACACGGCAGATCCACCGTGATACTCGACGTAGGTCGAACCCTCGACCCAGCTCGGATCGAACTCGTCGAACGGCTCGGCCGAGTCGACCCACCCGACTGGGACTCCACCTCCGTCGAGATCGTCACTCGGAATTCAACCCTCGACGATCCTCTCCCCCGACAACTGGCCTTCGGCTCAGGCTTCGCGTACGAGGCAGACGGCGCCAGCCCCCTGCCGACCCAGCGGTCATTTCGATTCGCTCCGGTGGCGTCCCTCGCCCGGGGCGGGCGGAGCAACGTCTGGGGAGCGTCCGTCCTCCCCACCCACGACTGCGACATGGACAACTGGCCGATCAGTCGGGCCGACCTCGAGCCCTACTACTGGACGGTTCTGCGGACGATGCCCCTGTCTGGCGCCCGAGACGGCCTCGAGGCGGAATTCCCCCTCTATCGAGACACCGTGGACCACTTGACGATCCCCCCGACAGCCCAGATGGCGCTGGATCGCCTCGAGCGGTCCTCGCTCACGACCACCTCGGACGTGGTGTTCGGACGATCTCGTCTCGCAGTGACGGGGGGGTACTCCAGTCCTCGGTCGTGCCGATACTGCGGTCGATGTCACAGCGGCTGCGCCTACGGATCGATCGACGTGGCCACACACCATCTGGACCGTCTCGTGACCGCAGATCGGGTCGAGTATCGACCCAATCTGACGGTGCACTCCGTCGAGGAGAAGGGCGGTCGGGTCCACGTCCGGTATGTCACCGGGAGTGGCAAACCGGAGTGGATCGATGCCGAGCGACTCTTCATCGCAGGTGGGCCGATCAGCTCGACGCGGATCATGCTGGAGAGCCTCGGGCTCTGGGATCACCCGGTTCCACTCCTGTCGACCCAGGGCTTTGTTGCGCCCATCCTCGTTCCCGGTCGAGCGCGCACACTCCCAGCGGCCATGACGCTCGCTTCGTGCTTCATCGAGTTCAGGGCCCCGTCGTCCCCACACTGGATCCATGTGCAGGTATCGCCACCCAACGAGCTCGCAACAGCCCGGCTCGAAGTGCTTGCTGACAGGTTCCGTCTACCCCGCCAACCCATCAACCTGTTGGCCCAACAATTCCTGTTGGCACTGTGCTCCATGCACTCTGACGAGGCAGGTCACCACGTCCTCAGGCTGGAACGAAACAGTGCGCTCGAGAGTCGCCTCATGATCGACACAGTTCCGATGCCATCCTTCCCCCAGACCGCACGGCGCGCTGCCCGGCACCTCCGCAGTCTTCTGAGGCAGGCCGGCCTGCCGGTGCTCCCCCCGATCGGGCCACTGGTCGGGCCAGAACCCATCTCCTGGCACTTCGGTGGCACCATGCCCATGGCCGTCGAATCGGACAACCCCCTCGCCACCGACACTCTGGGCCGACCAAAGGGGTTCGAGCGCACGCACGTTGTCGACGCATCGGTCCTGCCGGCGATCCCGGCAACGACCTCAACACTTCTCGTCATGGCGAACGCCACGAGGATCGTCGACGAATCGGTCAACGGGAACTGAACGCCTTGGCAATTGCCCGCACCTGCATCAACCACTCGGTCGGATTCGACCTGCGACAGTTGGTCCGCGCCGCCATGACATCAGGCCGAAGCGATTCGAGTCGAGGTGATGTCGTCACGGAATTCGAGCGACGCTTCGCAGACAGCCTCGGGGCCAGCGAGTGCATCGCCTTCCCCTTCGCTCGCTCTGCGTTTCTCGCAACCCTGCGGTCGATGGACCTGCCACCCGATTCGGAGGTGATCCTTCCTCCGCTCACGATCCGACCGATGGTCGACGCTGTCCGATCTGCGGGATGCCGGCCGGTCGTGGTGGACATCGACCCCGAGACACTGCTCTTCGACCTCGCCGAACTCGACCGCTGCCTGAGCGAAAAAACCAGCGCAGTGATGATCACCTACCTGTTCGGGATCGCTTCGGATCCGAGACCGATCATCGAAGCGGCACGATCGGTTGGAGCCCGAGTCGTCGAGGACTTCTCCCACAACCTCGGAGCGACCATCGAGGATCGAGCAGTTGGAACCTTCGGCGATGTCGGCATCTACAGCTCATCGGCCACCAAAACGCTCGACACGTACGGCGGTGGGCTCGTCATCACCGACGACGAGCAGTTGACCGCCCGGCTCCGTGTCGCACAATCCGAGCTCCGGCACCCTCCACGGTCTCGCTTGGTCACCAAGATCCTTCGCACTCTTCTCTGGAACATCACGAGCCGACGGGGGATGTGGACGATTGCCACGTTTCCGCTCGTTCGCCTGCTTCGCCGACGTCACCCCTCTCTCGAGCAGGCCATCTCGGGCGCCGGCAGACGGTCCGGACGCTCGACGGGACCGACTGACTCCTGGTTCGAACGATTCACTCCGCAGCAGGCTGCAGTCGGCCTCGAGTTGATCCCGCAGGTCGACTCAATCACCTGCTCCAGAGTGTTCAACGCCGAACAGATCAGGGCCACCCTGAAATATCTGGGTGTACCCGTTCCCACCGGCTCGGAGCGCGGTCATTCCGTGTTCTGGCAGTGCGTTGCGTACATCGAGGACGTCGATCGCGTTCAGACGGGTCTGGCCTCCGATGGCATCGACACCGCAGGAACGAACCTCGAGTTGTTGTGTGATTGCGATCCGGGGAGTTGCGGTCATCCAGTTGGGCGAGCGGTGAAGCGCCATGCCCTCTACATGCCGTGCCACCCGGGCGTCTCGTCCCGCATGCTCGAGCGGATCGCCTGGAGTCTGGTGCGCCTCCGACCGCAAGCTTCGATTTCGCTCGGTCCGCACAGTGGTGGAACCGGTCGGGCCTGAGCATCGGCTGCATGCCTTGAGCGCATCACCGACCAGGACGCAAAGCGCCGTTCACTCACCCTCGATCCTCGGCTGGGGCCACACCGGAGGTTCGACCTCTGGGTAGCAACCCACCAGCCCGGCGTGACAGACCCAAGTGGACGCTCCAGCTGCCAGGTATGGCAGCAGCACCACCGCCAGGACAGCCATGGCGGGACGGCCGAGAGCACGCTCACGCCACAACGTTGAACATCGACGAAGAATGAACACCACCAGCATCGCTGCTGAAGCCTGCGCCAACTGGAGGACATCCCCCCTGTAGGAGGAATAGGAGCGTTCGAGGAGCAAGGCTGCAAACACCGAGACGGCCAGAGCACCGAACCCTGAAGCGACTGCAGTGTCAGCGAGCAGGCGGGTACGAAGTAGAACCAGTGCGAAGACCGGGAACAGCATCACGAGCCAGAACTGCCACCCGAAGGCACCGAGTTGCCTGAGTTCACTCAACGGGCTGATCACCCACGTACCTCGAATCGAATCGTGATTCGAGTACTGGAGCAGCAACCCTTGGATTGACGTCACCAGGATCGCCGGCACGAGCAGCAGTCGCACCACCACGCCGAAGGAGTCACGATCGAGCGACATCCCGAAGGGACGAACTGTCTTCCACCTGGCCCAAGCTGCGAGTGCCACCACCGCAAGCGTCAGGGGCATCACGAAATTGGGCTTTGCCAACGATGCTGCAACCACGATCACAGGGATCCACGGACGGGCACTGGTCTGGAGGCGACCCATCAACAAGCGGGAACTGAACCAGACGAGCAGGATGTCGAACCCGAGGGATGCAGTCGTCGTCGGGAGGAACGCCGTGTAGAGAGGAAGGAACGAAGTCTCCGGGTCAGCGATCGCCGGCCAGCCCTGCAGTGCTGCTGGAGTCTCCAGCAGAGCGATCACAACACTTGCCCCAGCAGCGGCCAGAGGCATGAGGGGCCCGTCATCGAGCTGACGAAAGACCTCGAAGATGCAGACGCCGAGGAACATGTAGGCAGCAACCGACACGATCGCTGCGCCGAGGCGCACGTCGCCCACACCCATCACTGCCGTCACCAGCTTCGACATCCCCGGCCAGAGGAAGTGCGCCTCACCGGGTTCGAAGGGGGTTCTGAACGCTGTCTCGATCCGAGCGGCGTGCCACAGGTACAGGTTGGGAGCCATGAAGGCCGGTCGGAAGAGTGCATTCACGACGACCGGCCCGAAGATGAGACCGTGGATGAGCGCTACCCCAGCCCGCCACAGCCAGAGCGTGGCTCCAACGAGAGGGACCTGTCCCGGAGGCGAACTCTGTCGGCTCAGTACTGGCAGCTCTCCCTCCGGTCCCGGAGCTGCGGTCACCACCCCGCTGTACCGGTCACCGGAGCGCTCCGAAGCCGGGCGGATCATCGACAGCACGATCGATCCGATGGGTCGAGAGGAGCAGATCAACGTCGAGGTCGTCCATCCGATGATCGAGGAACAATTCGGGACCGACCTCGAGCACTGCAGCGCTGCCGTCACCGATCCGAACGGCGTAGGTGACAGCGGCAGACGATGGGACCACTACGGACATGGCTGCGATTCGTGGAGCTCCGCTTCGCTGCGCCGACGACCGGTGCACGAGCGAATGGTCGTAGACGACGGCCTCGCCAGCAGAGAGAACAACTGGCACGAAATCGTTCTCCACATCAGATGGGAGGTCGGGAAGGAGGTTCCTCTCCGACTGATGAATCCTGACCTCGAGACTGTGCCGATGACTCCCCGGTAGCACCTCGAGGGTTCCCGTGTCCTGAGTGAGGTCCGACAGAGCGCAGAAGATCCCTACCGAGCGGAACCGGCGCTCGTCGACGAAAGTCGGATCGCGATGAGGACCCACCACCCCTCCGACACCGGGCCACTTGACGCTCGTGCACCAGATCAACGCCTGATGGTCGACCAAGTGCGACGCCAGCGGCGCATCGAAGACCTCGCTCAGCATCAAGGACCGGCGTTGAGTGAAGGACCGATCAGTCGACCAAGTGTCGTTGAACAGACCCAACCCGGGATCACCCGGTGCACGTCCCTGAGCGGTGAGTTCAGCCAGCAGTGCCTCTGCCCGGTCAGCATTCATCAAGCGGAGCACGACGAATCCGTCGAGGTCGAGCCGATGCTCGAGCCTCAGGTCCTTCAAGGTCGGCGCTACCCGACCTTCGGGTTCAGCGTCATCTCCGGGCTCCGCCAGTGGCCACGACACGCTTCGAGGATACCGTCGATCCTGAAGAGATCACCCCGGATCAGTGCCTCCCCGCCAGCCTCGGAGACCGGACACGGGTTGACTCACAACCAGGTGGGAGCAGCCGCTGCGCAATCATCCCTGCGGACCGACGTCGGGGCCACGCAGACCCGACGACTGGGCCACGACATAGCTCCGCCGGCCGGTGGAACGCATCAGTAGCCGGGCGGCGTAGTTCCCGAGCAACCCGAGTGCCATGAGGGTCACGCCCCAGAGAACACCGACGATCGAGGCTGCAAGCCACCACGGATCCAGAGAGGTGCCTGCCAGCGACGCAATCACATAGGCAACAATCCCAGCGACACCAGCCGCAACGACGGCCGCTCCGGTCAGAGAGGCAAAGAAAAGCGGAGCGAATGAAGAGCCCATGATGGAGTCAGTCACATGGCGCATCAACGTTGCGAGCGTGTGCCGAGAACGCCGTGAGCCCGCCGAATCGTGTCGAACGACGACGCTCGTCACGTTCCGGGTCGCCGAGACGAGAAGGGCATCGAGGGAGAACTCTCGGCCGGGCGACTCGTCGAACGAACTGCGTAGCGAGGTTCGGAACGCGCGGAACGATGTCGTCGTCCGGGCAAAGGGCACCCGGAACCACCAGTCGAGAATTGACTTGACGATCACCATGCTGGCGCGCCGGAACAAACCATGTCGGTAGTGTTGGGAACGCCCGTAGACCAGGTCGATTCCGGGAACGAGTGCATCGAGCAGGACCGGGACCTCGGTTGGCGGGTGTTGCAGGTCGTCATCGATCGTCACGATCGTGTCCATTCGGGCAGCCCGGATGCCGCACAGCAGAGCGTTGTGCTGCCCAAAGTTCCGGGTGAGGCAGATGGCTGCCACGGGCTCACAGGTCCGCGCCAGCTCCTCTGCGATCAACCACGTTCCGTCGCTACTTCCATCGTCGATGAGAATGATCTCGTGCTCGACTCCCCGACGTGCGAGCACCTCGCACGTCTGTGCGACGAGTTCTCTGACCGTCTGCTCGCTGTTGAGCATCGGGACCAACACGGTGACCGAGTCATCAGGCCCACTCACGCCGGGTCCTCAGCGGTGTGGGATTCACCCGAGCGACACAGTGCCCTCACAGAGATGACCCTTCTGCGCTCTTCGCCGAGGATCCTCCAGCCCTGGGGAGGGGGTTCGGCACCGCCATCTCTGCCGATACACCACATGGAAAAGGACAAGGTGGACGCTCACTTCTCGGTGTGGATGAACGATCAGGGGATCAGGGTACCGGCCGACACGCCGCCGCCACCCCCAAACTCGATCGGAACGGCCGTACAGCGCGCTGGACGCGATGATCCCGCGACAATCACCATCCCAGCACGCTTCCCGCCGACGACAACCGGTGCGCATTGACCTTCAACCCAGATCAACGACCCGTCCACGAAGGGCCCGCAGGTATCCGATTGATCCCAACAGCAGGAGCACGGTCAGAGAGGCCTGGAGATAGAAGAGGGGTTCAGGCCACTCGGACCTCAGCGCCACGTCCCTCACCGCCTCGATGAAGACGGAGATCGGGTTGACCACATTGAGCCAGCGCAGCTCCGGCGGAAGCTGGTCCGGTTGGTACGAGATCGGACTGGCAAAGAACAAGGCGAGACCGAGAAAAGAGGTCGTGTGCTGGAGACCCGGCAGGAAGACCTGGACCGTCGAAAGGAGGACGCCGACACCTGCGGCGAACAATGTCACGACGATCAGAATCAGCGGGAGCGCCACGACGGTGACCGAGATCGATACCCCTTGTACCACTGCGACGACGATCAGACCCACTGCGACGATCGTGGTGTCGACCGAGTTCGCGAGCGTCCTTGAGATCGGGATCATCTCGATCGGCACAGCCACCTTGGTGAGGAGGTCGTGGCGGTCGGAAATACACGACACTGATCCAAACGCCCCCGTCACCGCCCGGTAGACGACGACTCCGGCAACGAGGTAGCTGAGATACGGCAGAGTTCCCCCGCTCTGGGAGAAGATCACCCCGAAGATCAGGGCGTAGGCGGCTACGGCGAGCACAGGTTGCAGAACCGCCCAGACCAGTCGTCCGGGCCGGGTACCGAACTGCTCGGCGACGTCCCTGCGAGTCCATTCGCCGAGTGTTCGGATGTACCTGCGCCGCTCCGGCGTGACCAACATACGGATCCCTGTCATCTGATCCCACGGAACGGTGCAACCACCGTCCGGCCATCGGCAGACAGCATCGACTGACCACCGAACGGACTCAGTGAACCAGAAAGCAGCACAAACATCGACCTTCGTCCACTCAGGGGCCGACAAATCGGGGCATCCAGCGGTACCATCGCCACGAAGTTCGCGAACGTAATCCACGACCCGTCGAGGTCACATGGAGCGGGACCACCATGGAAGTGATCGGACATTGAGCGATCACAAAGGACGTTCCATGTCCCCAGTTGCCGAGCTGCGGAATGTCACCAAGCGATACCGTCGGGGAGTCGATCGATCGCTCTGGCGCGCTCTGATTCCGGGACCCCTCGGCGAGGTTTCCGAGCGCGAGCCCCTTGTCGCCCTCAACGACGTGAGCCTGAGAATCGAGCGAGGTGAGTCCGTCGGCGTCATCGGACCGAACGGAGCCGGGAAATCCACCCTGCTCAAGGTCGTCGCCGGGATCGTCGAGCCGACGAGCGGAGACGTGTGCATCAACGGCCGGATCGCTGCCGTGACCGAGCTCGGATCGGGATTCAACCCGGAGCTCACGGGAGCCGAGAATCTTCGATTCGGTGGTGCACTGATGGGACTGGCGCCTGATGTCGTCGAAGCTCGCTTCGATGAGATCGTCGAGTTCTCAGGGATCGGAGAGTTCATCGACACACCCCTCAAGCGCTACTCCACCGGGATGCAGGCTCGTCTCTCGTTCGCCCTGGCCACCAGCGTCGACGCCGACCTTGTGATCCTCGATGAGGTGCTCTCAGTAGGAGACTGGCGGTTCCAGCAAGCGTGCATCTCGCGAATTCAGGAGATGCACCGAGCAGGGGCAGCAATCGTCGCTGTCTCACACAACAACTGGCTCATCACTCAGTTGTGTGACAGAGCCGTGCTTCTGCAGCGCGGCAAGATGACGTCGTCCGGTGACACGATCTCGGTCATTCAGGACTACATCGGCGCCGACACATCAACGGATCCGGACAAGGCGGAGTCACTCCCGAGCGCACCGATCTTCAATCACTGCAACGACGATCGGACCGAGATCAGCAACCTCACCTGTGATCCGCCAGCGTTCAACAGTGGTCAACCTCTTCGGTGCCGATTCACCCTACGTGTCGATGCGCCCGTCGATGCCCACCTCGTCCTCACGGTCTACACGATGGGTCGCGCAGCCTTCGCCGATCCTCTCGAGGGACCAAGCGACCTGCTCTCCCAACCGGGGATCTGGGAGGTGGAGGTGACTACCGCACCACTCCCCTTCACCGCTGGTTCCTTCGTTGTTCGGGCAGCAGCCGTCACTTCGATCGACCCGCAGGACTCCAATCACGAGTTCCTCTCATCGTTGACGGACGATGAAGCGGCATTCACGATCCTCGGTGATCCCAGTAGTAGGCCGGGCTTCGTGTTCGACGCACAGTGGGACACGACACCACTCGAGCCGAACCACGCAACCCCCGGCCGAGAGCAGGACGGAATCAGTTGATCGTGTCCTTGCCGGTCAACTCCCGAATGACACTCGGGCACACGCGCAGCAGATGGGCCTCGATCTCGAGCCAACCAACCGGTTCTCCAGGGGCCGGTGGAGAGACCGAGATCGCCCCCAGCATCAATTGAGCACCTGAGAATGACGTGACGGTCTGGGCCACCGTCGCTGAGAGGTCGAGACGCCTTGACAAGGCCGAGGCCAACGAGCCCTCGGGTCCGGGCGGCGCTCCCTGCAATTCCCTCCGGCCTGCGCCAATGGCACTGATCCAGTCGGCTCGGTAGCGGTCGAAGACGACGGTGTCGGTCCAGTTCTGTTCGGTCACCTGCCTCTGACCTCTGCGGATGACGTCAGCCACGCCGTAGAAGCCCAGACAGATCCTGTCATTCGTTGCTGGTCGAGTGATGACCAGCGGGAGTGTCGTGGTGGTGGTCGTCGTGGTCGAGGTCGTCGTGGTCGTCGTCGACTGGAAGGGCTCCACTCCCACGATGCTCGTGGTTGGACGCTCCACTCCTGACGGCAGGAACAACGTCGGCCCCGGACCAGGAATCGTGGTTGGTCCATCAGCGGTGGTCGGATCGAAGAGCTCAAACGGCTGGTCGCTGACTTCAGACTGCCGGTCGGTGAATCCAGGTGTCGCTTGCTCCGAAGCCGTCGTCTCGTTCCGCCCACACCCCAGAGCGAACAGTACGACCGACGCAGCTGCGACTATCGCAAGTGCCGAGACCGAACGGGTTCCTCCACGACGTGTCGCCATGCCCATTTTTCCTGACTGAACTCTGGTGCCCACTGCACAAGCGTAGGGGGTGGGGGAAGATTCGGTAGATCGGGGCACAGATGCCATCGTCTACCCCTGATTCAGAATCCCGCACGACGACTGTGGTGCCCGGTCACCTGATCCGGTCCACCGCATCAGCGGTCGACGAACGTTCGATCGAACGCCTCGCGATCGAATCGCGGGACCGGAAGCTGAATCCGGTCAACCCGGCGACCGAAATCCGCATCTCCGACACCGTGCCAGAAGTTCCAGAAGAACTCAGGCGAGACCTCCCAGACGTCGACTTCCATGAGGCCATCGACGAGGTCGACCCGCTCGCAGAACCGGGACCTAGCATCCTCAGGGATCATGACCAGTTGAATGGCTAGGCGATCTTCGGCTCCGTGATTGGGCGCTGAGTAGTGAAGCAGGGCGTCGTCGAGAATCACGGCGTGACCGGCGGGTACGGGAACGAGTTCCAGGAGGCCACGAACATCGTCTGCGACCTCGGCGAACGCTTCGTAGGCCCACATTCCTCGAGGTTCACGCAGACTGCGATGACTGCCGTTGAAGATCTCCAGCGATCCGTTGTTCTCATCGCAGTCGACGAGCGCAATCCACACTGACACCGACCGGAACCGACCCTCATCGACCACTGACCAGTTCTGGTGGAGAGGTACAACTCCGCTACCAACGGGCTTGTTGACGAAGTTCGCCACCAGCGGCCGATAGTCGTCGAGCAGACGGTGGACACTCCCACCGACGACGTCGACAATCCGTTCGAAGCTTGCGGATCGGAACTGCGGATCGGTGTGGATCACCGTGAACTCGGCGTAAGTTGGGTCGTAGGCGCCATCAGGCCGATGCGACGCTCCGGAGCTCGCACCCAAGTACCAGTCCCGCAATTCCGCGACCTCGTTGCCCGACAACAACGGCACAACGACGTAGCCGCGTTCCACCAGCAGACCTTCCAGTTCGTCATCTCTCAAGACGCGTCGTTCAATCATTGGAGTCCACCAGACCTCGGTTCAAGGATTGACGATGTTGTCGAGCATGGGCGAGCACCTCTTCGACATCGAGGAGATGTCGGTTGACCCGGCAGGGAACTCCCCGTCTGACGATCTCACCTCCGGATGCGAGCACGGCGATGTCCTTCTCGAAGAAGTCCCAGTCGACATCCAGTCGTTCGAAGTCGTCGACAGTCGGACCGGTCGCCCGGTAGTGGCACAGTCCAGTGTCTGACGCAACAAGCCCTGCCACCGCTGCGACCCGAACCCGGTTGGTCCAGTTGGGCTGTGACCCATGGAAGAGGTCGTGGGCGTAGAGGACCACGTCGCCAGCTGACGCTCTCACACACACGGCGAGGTCACCGGCCTCCTCGAAATCGAGATAACGGGACAGCGTGTCGAAGGATCGGATTGAACGCCTCATTCGATGCGTACCCGGAAGGACCTGCAGTGCTCCGTTGTCCTCATCGACGTCGACGAGCGGGACCCACATCGAGAGCGAGCCTGCGCGATCTTCATCAACGACGCACCAGTCCTGGTGCAGCGTCGAGGCGCTCTGTTCCCCGCAACCCTTGACGAGGAAGCTCGAACCCCCGATGACCGCGTCCACGAACAGGCGCCGAAGGGGTTCTTCGAACACCTCTGCAATCACATCGTTCACGTTTCGGTTGCAGTCGGGAGGCTGATCGTGGAGGTTCGAGTAGATCCCTTCGACAATCGGAGGACCCAGCGACGACCAGAGCTCCTCAAGCCGCGCCACGGCACCAGGGGAGAGGAACGGTAGACGCAAGAAGCCATCCCGCTCGAGTCGTCGACGGAGGTCAGGGTCGCGCAGAAGCGGCCAACGCCGCTCAGGTCGCTCAGTCACCCGAGAACCTCCACTCCAAAGGATCGAAGGTCCTCGAGTGTCAACGTCGGATTGGCAAACCGCCTCTGGTCCCGTTCACGAGCGCTCGACGGCAGATCCTCATCCCCGTAGACGTAGTCGACGAAGAATCGATCTTCGAGGTCATAACGGATCATCTGTCCGGGAGCAACCTGCTTGAAGTGAACCGCCGGTTCCGATTCGGGCACCAGAGCGAGCGCTGCCACCAGTCTGGGGCGACGGCTGCGATTGGGTTCCGAGGCGTGCAGTAAACGGTGGTCATGGATGAGCACGTCCCCCGCTCGCATCCGCAGTGTGACCATCTGGCCAGCAACAGCTCCCTCGATGTGGGCGAACGGATTGTCGGTCCCGAGGCCCCTGATCGTTCCCCGGACGCGGTGCGAGTACGGGAGAACCTTCATTGCCCCATTGCGGGCACCGACGTTCTCGAGCGGCACCCAGAAATTCAAGGACGAAGCAACCTGCTCGTCGACGAACGTCCAGTCCATGTGGGGAGGCATCCGACTCTCCTCACCCCGACGCTTCGTCACGAAGCTCCCAAGAATCGGACGAGCGCCGGCGATGCTCCCGTCGACCACTGGGTGGAGGATCTCGACGAGTCGGTCGTGCACGTTTCGCCGAACCGACGCGTCGCGGGTGTACGGGGTGGAGTGGAACCCAGCCGGCGCCCGTCCCACAAGGAGTCTGTGGGCGGCCCGGAGTTCCGGCACGGCATGTCGAGCTGCACCCGGGAGCACCACGAATCCCCGCTCGACAAGCTCCTCGTCCGCCTGCATGTCACGAATGTGTGGACGTTCGATTCCCACGTTCTCAGCCCCGCTCAGCTTTCTGCCCCACCATGAAGACGTTACCGTTCGACCTGACAACCGCCAACGGGAACGTCGGTTCCGACCAGACCCCAGCAACGCTGTGAATCTCAGCCGTAGCCAGATCCTCGAGTTCCCCCTAACCTCGAGCAGGTGGGCAACGTTCCTTCGCAATCGATGTGGAATCGCCGACCCACCGAGAAGCGACCTCGACTCCCTGCGGTGGGACTTGAGCCGCCTGAGGCCTTGAGGACGCAGGGATGCTGAGGCTACGACACGCCTGGAGGCTGGCAAGCGACGTCGTCCGGTACTCCGTTGACCATCGAGCGTGGTGGCTGCTCCTGATCGCCCCCATCATCGCCCTCGCCGTCGTGATGGTCTCAGCCACGAAAGCGAGCATTCCCTACGCTGTGTACACCCTGTTCTGAGGAACGTTGAGTGGTGAACATCCTCGGAATCAGTGCCTTCTACCACGATGCCGCCGCAGCGCTGGTACAGGACGGACGGATCGTCGCCGCTGCGCAGGAGGAACGATTCACCCGGATCAAGAACGACGCGTCGATGCCGCTCGGAGCGATCGAGTACTGCCTCGCAGAGGGCGGCATTGAGCGTAACGGGATTGACGTCGTTGCCTACTACGAGAAGCCTCTGTCCAGTTTCGTTCGGGTACTCCGCACCTTCACTGCCATCGGGCCGAGCGGCTTCAGGACGTTCCCGAGAGCGATGGACGAGATGCTTCGTCGAAAGCTCTGGATCTCATTTGAAGTCGACCGAGCGCTGAAGTCGCTCGGCTTCTCGCGACCGGGAACGACGGTCTTCGCCGAGCACCACATGAGCCACGCCGCTGCAGCCTTCTACCCGTCCCCGTTCGACTCGGCGTGTATTCTCACCTTCGACGGGGTCGGAGAATGGGCCACGAGTTCGATCGGAGTTGGAAGCGGGAACTCCATCGAACTGCTCGAGGAGATGCGATTCCCGGATTCGATCGGTCTCCTCTACTCAGCGTTCACTCACGCCGCCGGATTCCGGGTCAACTCGGGTGAGTACAAGCTGATGGGGCTCGCACCATTCGGCACGCCTCGATACCGGGATCGGATCCTCGACAAGGTCGTTGATCTTCGCGACGACGGCTCCTTCGCCATCGACCTCCGTTACTTCGACTATCTCTCGGGTCGACGGATGACCAGCGATCGGTTCGGCCATCTGTTCGACGGACCACCCCGCCAACCGGACTCGCCAATCACACAACGCGAGTGCGATCTGGCTCGTTCGATCCAGGACGTTGTCGAGGACATCATCCTCCGAATCGCCAACCACGCACACCGGGTGTCCGGCAGACGCCAGGCCGTGTTGGGAGGAGGAGTTGCGCTCAACTGCGTAGCGAACGGACGCCTTCTCAGGGACGGCCCGTTCGAGCAGATCTGGGTCCAGCCGGCTGCGGGTGACGCTGGGTCGGCTCTCGGCTGCGCCCTGTGGGCATGGCACGACGTACTCGGGAATATGCGCCCGACCGCAGATGGAGTGGACTCAATGCGAGGGGCGCTCCTCGGTCCCCCGCCATCAACAGTGCCTGTCGCCGCGACTCTCTCGAGTCTCAGTCGACCGCACGAAGTGCTGTCCGACCCGACGCAACGGGCTGAGCGACTCGCTGGCCTCCTCAACGACGGCGCAGTCATCGGGGTCTGCTCGGGACGAATGGAGTTCGGCCCACGCGCCCTCGGCAACAGATCGATCCTCGCCGATGCGAGGTCCACGACAATGCAACAGCGATTGAACGTGAAGATAAAGAACCGTGAATCGTTTCGTCCCTTCGCACCAGTCGTCCTCGAGGAGCGGTGTGCGGAGTGGTTCGAGATCGACGGTCCTTCGCCGTACATGTCCTTCGTTGCCGGAGTCCGGAACTCAACCACGCCGGTCGAATCCGATCCGACGGAGCTACTCCCGACCGATCCAGCAAACCTGGGGGATCGACTGGGGTCGATCCGCTCTCCCATCCCTGCGGTAACTCACGTCGATGGCACGGCACGAGTTCAGACAGTCGACGCCGAGCGTTATCCCGAACTCTTCCGGATCCTCTCGGCCTTCGAAGGGCTCACCGGATGTCCAGTGCTCGTCAACACCTCGTTCAACGTTCGTGGTGAGCCGATCGTTGCGACATTCGAAGACGCCTACCGCTGCTTCATGGCCACCGACATGGACTGGCTACTTGTCGAGGACTGCCTCCTCGACCGAGCAGAACAGTGAGCAGCCGATCCTGCATCCGCCACCCGTTGAGGGCTCAGGCCCCGATGTTCCTCACGCGTTGAGCATCGGTCGGATCAACGTGTACAGCCGCTCGCCCACCACCCGAGCCCCGAGCTCGTTCGTGTGAGCAGGATCGAAGAAGGTCGGTTGATCAACCTCCGCAAGCGCATCACTCAGATCGACCGGATTGACCCCTGATCGTTCCTTCATCTGCTGCATCAGGGAACGAATCTGCTCGAGCGACTCAGAAGTGAGCTGCCAACGATCGAGCAGTTCATCGGTGAACGGGCGGACCGGTGTCGACCAGACCCCGGGCTGCCAGATGTGAACGATCTCAACACCTTTCGCCGCAGCCGCCGCCTCAGCGATTCTGACGCCACGTCGATACTGGGCAGCGCCGAGATCGACTACGGCCTCGAACTGCTGGTCAGACGACAGTGTCAGCTCTGGGGCACGCGCCACGCGATCTGCCCGTTCCTCCTCGCTCGCAGCCTGGTAGTAGATCCGACTCGGATCGACTTCGCCGAAGTTGGCTCGTTCGAGTGCAGTGGACCACTCGTTGGCCCCGTCGTAGAAGACCGCCATGTCGGGAGGAGGCATCTCCTCGAGCGCCTGCACGAACGTCATGGTCTCCTGAAAGTTGTTGTAGCTCCCGACGCCGAAGTTGACGGCCTCGATCTGCACCCCATCTGCGGCCGCAGCGCGCGCTACTGCAGAAGGGATCGTGTGGCCATCGCGCTGACCATCTCCGAACATCGTCGAGCCGCCGAAGAACCACACCGTGATCGTCGGATTCGGCGGGGTCCACGAAACTCTGCGGCCGTCGACGATGTTGACGTGTTTCGAAACGAGATCGTTGCTGCGCCAGCCCAGCACGGGATCTGGGCGGCCTGAAATGCTCGCAGCATCAGCAATCGCCTCCTGAGCCCATGGTTCCTCCGCAAAGGCATACGAGAGCGCCCACGCCTCCGCCTCCGGCTCGAACACCTGCGGTCTCAGGATCACCGGTGAGGCCGACTGGAGCACCCCGGAATTCGCCGAACCTCCACCGGCCCAGAACAGTGCACCAAGCGCACCGAGCGCCACGGCACCGAAGAAGGCGACCGCTCGGAATGGCCAATTCGGGCCCCTCGCCGGCGGAGAGCTGAAAGTTTTGGTGAAGCTGGTCCGGGACTCCGAAGTTGTTCGGACCCACCCGAGCGACTGACCGCCGACACGGCGGCGCTCGAGAGCAGGCACGATCGACCCCACTGCCCAGACAGGAAAGACCAGCACGACCCAACCCAACACGGCCAGGATCCGTCCTACCACCGTGGCGATCGACGCTGCGAGCTCCCCCAGCGCCTGATCGAATCGGCGAGCCAGGCTTGGCCGCAACAGACCGATCCCGACCATCCCAAGGGCAGCAAGACCGGCGAACCAGGCCAGGCCGGAGAGCCCGAAAACCAAAGCCACCAGCGCCACGACGGATGGTATGACCGCACGCCTGGCCACCTCGCTCCACGTCAGGTCTCCTCGGACGCTGTTCGCCTCAGGGATCTCTGCCCGGCCAGTCACGATGAATTGCCCCCGCCTCAACCGATGACCAGATTTTGTCTTCAGGTTGAGGACAAATTCTAACCGAGGGTCCTACGTTGACACCCTCGCCCGAACTCCTCCTCGCCGCTCCCCAACATCTCACGACCTGCCTCGCTCACGACCTGCCTCGCTCACGACGTGCGACCGCCACAACCCAGCGCCCGCCTGTCCCCAGCGACCGAGCGGGATCCCTCGACTGAACTCGCAGAGCCCCAGGAACCGATCGAGAGTCCAGGTCGCCCGTAGAAAGTGGGTGTGACAGGCCGTACACTCGGACTCGTGCGATCTCACGATCAACAACGCCTTCGCGACCGAACCCTGAACCGTCGGCTCGACACAGACGGATATGTGGTGGTTCGTGTCGCCGACAACGACATCATCGAACAGGCGCTGGATGTGTACCAGCAGTGCGACTCCGGAATCGATTCCGGCTACTACGCAAGCATCCACTCGACCAGTCGCCAATACAAGGAAGACGTCGACCGTGAGTTGCAACAGATCGTGTGGCCGCCGTGCGACAGAATCCTCCTGGACCACCAGTGTCTCGTCGCAGCCATGATGGTCAAACCTCCCACCGGATCAACCGTGGTACCCGTCCATCAGGACTGGAACACGATCGACGAGTCACGTGGGGCAGGTCTGACCTGCTGGATGCCATTGACGCCGATCACACGCGTCGAGGGCCTCATGCGTGTCCTTCCCGGGAGCCACCATTACCTGCAGGGGCTCCGGGGTAGCCCCGGCTTCCCGAATCCGTATCAGGAGATCGCCGAGCGGATCGACCGCGAGCTCATGATCGACGTCGAGGTTCAAGTCGGCGAGGTCATGGTGATGGACGGACGGTTGTTGCACACGACGGGTCAGAACACATCAGGACGCACACGGGTGGCTGCGTACATGAATGCGATTCCCGAGGACGCCCAGCCACTGCACTTCTATCGGCGGGATGATGGAGGCGTGGAGGGCTATCAGGTCGACCGTGCCTTCTTCACGTCGTTCAACATCGGGGAACAGCCGACCGGCGAACTGTTCCTGCAACTCGCCAACTACGAGCGTCCCACCATCACGATGCCCGATCTCCTCCGCATGCACCGCAGCACGAAGCGACCTCTCGCCCGCCGACGTGCAGCCAGCCTCCTCGCACCGGACCGGCTCCAATCCGAGACCGTGGCGTGAGGTAGTGGCGCCCTGAACCACTTGCCTGACGACTGTGATGATTCCCGAAACAGTTGACCAACCGGGGCGCCCGTGACCGACGGCCGTCCAAGCCGTATCGCGATCAACGCACCATCAATCGGTCCCGATGAGATGGCCGCCGTTCAGCGAGTTCTGGAATCGGGCTGGATCGGAACCGGGCCCGAGTGCGATCGATTCGAAGAGGAGTTGGCCGACCACCTCGGCGGTGTGCATGTGGTCTGCATGAACTCGTGCACTGCGGCGATCGAGGTCGCCGTCGACCGCCTCGACCTCCCACCAGGGAGTCGTGTCGGTGTCCCAGCATGGACCCACCCGGCGACCGCTGTTCCGGCTGCACTCAGCGGGGCGACGATCGTGCTCCTCGACGTCGACCGCCACACCCTGCAGGTCGCCGCCGATTCGCTCGCCGGTGCCATCGATCAGGGCCTCAATCTCCTGATCCCAGTCCATTTCGCAGGACGACCGGTGGACCACTCCGTTCTGGATCTGGCCAGATCGGCAGGCGTCCCGATCGTTGAGGACGCAGCCCACGCCTTCGGAGCGAGCGACGCCGACGGACCCGTAGCCGGGCGCCGGAGCGTTGCCGCAGCTTTCTCGTTCCACGCAACCAAGAACCTGACCACCGGGGAGGGTGGTGCCCTCGCCACGACCGATGGCGAACTGGCTGCATTCGCCAAGGTCCACCGACACCACGGTCTCGACGAGGATGCGTGGTCGCGACAGCGATCTGGTCGGTGGAGCGCCGGTGACATCCGCCGACCTGGCCGGAAAGCGAATCTGCCGGACTCCCTGGCCGCCATGGGACGAGTCCAACTCCGATCGTTCGCCTCCAGACAGGAGCACCGACGAACCCTCGCCAACCAATACAGGAGGCACGTCTCGACGATCGAGGGAGTCTCGCTGGTCCCGGGAGCAACCGGGCCGGGAAACGCCGACCACCTCGCCGTCGTCGTGCTCGACCACGGGATCGACCGGGATCAGATTGTGGGTTACCTCGAGTCGGCGGGAATCGCCACCGGCCTCCACTACACGCCGCTTCACCATCTCTCGTGGTTTCGTGATCACGCCACCATTGGCCCGACCGGACTCTCGGTCTGCGACGACCTCGCCCGACGTGCCCTCACGCTGCCACTGCACGCACGACTCCGAACGACCGACGTCGATGACGTGTGCGAGCACCTCGCCATCGCCATCGACCTCGCCGGCCGACGCTGAATCCGAACCCCGTTCCCGGGACCCCACGCCGAGGCATCACCAGTGCCCTCCCCTGAACTGAAGCACCGTTCGGCGATCCCCGACAGGGATCCCCGACAGGTGGACGCAGCGGGCGACAGGTTCTGATCGAAGGGGAATCCGAGAACCTCTCCCTCGAGATCAGCGCCTCGGTGTCGAACCATCTCAGTCTCGACGAGCGCCCGCTGGGAGTATGTTCATCTCTTGACCTCCAGTCCTGTCATCGAGTCCACGATGGGTGACCTCCCCTTGTCATTGGGACTGATCGCCCGGCGAGCTCGAACGGTGTCAGGGCTTGTCGAGGTCAAGACAGCGGACCGGGGCGGGATTCGCACTTCGACCTGGTCCGAGATCGTCGATCGCGCCGCTCGATGGGACCCAATCCTCACCTCGCTCGGGGTTCGTGCTGGTGGAGTGGTCGCCTCGTTGGCCTGGTCGACCTCGGAGCACGTCGAGCTCTATCTCGGAGTCCCGTGTGCCCGCCGGGTGCTCCACACGCTCAATCCCCGTTTCGCAGTCGAGGCCCTCGTTGCGGTCATCGCTGAGAGCGGTGCTGAGGTCCTCGTTGCACCCTCTTCACTCGGTGCGTTGGCCGTCCAACTCACCGACGCTGCACCGTCGATACGGCATCTCATTGAATTCGCCGACACCCCCGAACCTGTCGAGCCCCCAATGGGAGGACAGGTGCATGAGCTCGAGTCCCTTCTGGCGGACTGCGGGCGTGTCGACCTCGGTGACGTCACCGATGAGCGCAGTCCGGCGATGATCTGCCACACGGGCGGTACGACCGGGCTGCCGAAAGGGGTCGTCTACTCACATCGGTCACTGGTTCTGCACGCAATGGCCGTCACCGCTGCCGGAGGTATCGGCATCGCCCCGGACGACGTGGTGATGCCGATTGTCCCCATGTTCCACGCGAACGCAGTCGGATTCATCCACGCCGCTGCGCTTGTTGGCTGCCCTCTCGTACTACCCGGGTCCGATCTCTCAGGCCCCGCTCTCGCCACCTTGCTCGAAGAACAGGCGGTCACGGTCACGAATGGAGTCCCGACGGTGTGGACGTCCGTTCTTCCTCACCTCGAGAATCGAAGTCTGCCCGCTCTTCGCAGAGTCATCTCAGGTGCATCGGCGGTTCCACCAGTGCTGTCGGATCGATTCCGCGAAGCGACCGGGCTTCCGCTCACCCAGATCTGGGGGATGACCGAGACGAGCCCGTTCGCCACGATCAATCGCGCCATCCCGACCGTGACGGATCTCGAAACTGACGGGGTCGTTCCGGGTTCCGTCGGTCTCCCGGTCCCCGGGCTGGAGGTACGAGTCATCGATGAGTCCGGCAGGGAAGTGAACGCCGGCAGCGGCGTCAGTGGTGAGCTCCAGGTCCGTGGACCATGGGTGACCATCGGCTATCTCGGAGGCCGAACGGCGTCGAGCGTCACCGACGACGGGTGGCTTCGGACGGGGGACCTGGTCGTCCGCAACGAGGTTGGCTTCATCCAGATCGTCGATCGACTCAAGGATGTCATCAAGTCGGGCGGCGAATGGATCTCGTCAGTTGAACTCGAAAATCACCTGATCGGCCATGACTCCGTGGCCGAAGTCGCTGTTGTCGGAGTCCCCGACGAGCAGTGGGGCGAGCGCCCCGTCGCCTGTGTGGTGCTCGCCGGCGGTCACCGTCTCGACCGACAAGCGCTCGAGTCTCACTTGATGAACCTCGTGCCGTCATGGTGGATCCCCACCAGATTCGAGGAGTTCGACGCCATTCCGAGGACAGCCGTGGGCAAGGCGGACAAGCCGGGACTCCGCGCCGAACTCACGCGACGTGAGACATGACGAACGACCGGACTCTCCCGGGTGTCCGAGATCGCGATGTGCGGGGCCTCCCTCGCAGCGAGTCGACCGAGCCGACCTGACCCGATGACATCGGGCATCTCGTGGTGGACGAGCGCACGCTGTTGCAACTGATCAGACCGATGACCCGATCCAGCACTTCGACGAGATCGTCTCGAGATCCGATGTCATCACCGAGAGCTCGGTACGGATCGCAGGTTCGCAGGTGAGCGGTACAATGCACCAGCTGGGCAGATAATCCTGCGAACTCGGAGGCGGCGGGTTGGACGAACCGGTTGAATTCCACAAGTACATCATCGTCGGCGCTGGTCCGGGTGGAATCCAGACCGGCTACTTCCTGGAAACGCGAGGGCGTGACTACGTGATCCTCGAGCGGAGTTGCGCTGCTGGCGCATTCTTCTCGGAGTATCCGATCAGCCGGCGTCTGAACTCCTTCAACAAGAAGTACAACTGGTTTGAAGATGAAGAATTCAACATGCGTACTGACTGGAACTCGTTGTTGTCGGAAGAAAAAATCGTCTTCCCTCCATACACCGACGACCTCTACCCAGAAGCAGATCTCATCGTTGAGTACCTCAACGACTTCGCCAAGGCCACCAACCTGAGGATTCAATACGGTACCGAGGTCGAGAGGATCAGCCGGAACGAGCGCGGGAACTTCGTGCTGTCGACGAGCACCAAGGATTTCGAGTGCGAGGTGCTCTTCATGGGCACCGGGCCGGTGGAGTCCATGGTGCCTGAGGAAATCGAGGGAATCGAACACGCCATCGACTACGGCGATCAACCTCGTGACATCGAGTTCTATCGAAACAAGCGAGTTGGAATCATCGGCCAAGGCAACTCTGCGTTCGAGACCGCCGACCGACTCCTCGGGGTTGCGGCATACGTCAATGTGCTACTCAAGCGGCCGGCTCGCTTTGCGTGGGACACCCACCAGGTCGGCGACATTCGGGCCACGAACAAGAACATCATCGACATGTTCCACCTCAAGCTCCTCCACGGCGTGTTGACCCCGAGGGTTCGACGAATCATCAAGCTTCCCGACGGAACGTTGAAGACCGAGCACGAATACGACTACCCCGATGCCGACCCACCGGGGACCTTGCACCTCTCACGCGAGTACGACATCATCATTCGCTGCACCGGGTGGAAGTGGGTCCCGACCGAGCTTTTCGATCCGGAGATCGTGCCCAGGACCTGGGACCGGTCGAAGTATCCAGAGCTCACCACGAGTTGGGAGTCGGTCAACGTGCCCAACTTGTTCTTCGTCGGCGGCGCCATGATCGGGGCTGACCGACTGAAGAAGTCGGCATCCGGAGTCATCCACGGCTACCGCTACAACATCCGCACGCTGGCCAACCTCATCGACGAGCGTTACGAGGACGTACCGCTTCCGGCCCAAGTTTTCGACCCGGTCGACTGGAATGTGCTGGTCGACTGGATCTACCAGCGCTTCAGCACGACCGCAGCTCTCAACGAGCAATGGGGATTCATCGCCGATGCGATCGTCGTGCCAACCGACCTGTCACGCGCCACGATCCTGCCCGAGCTGCCGCTCAACCTCTTGCGCGAACGCTCGTTCGGTCAGGATCACGTGTTCCTGATGACGCTCGAATTCGGCTTCCACAAGCACGAAGAACCACCGCTGAGCTTCAGCGGCCCTTCCGACCCGACGAGACCGGACCTGGCGGTCTTCATCCACCCTGTCATCCGTCATGTCCACAAGGGCGAAGAGCGCGAGTTCCACTTTGGCGATTCACTACTCGGCCGCTGGGACCGTCCGCACTCGTCGGGGGGTGCAGTCATGTCCTACCACGGGGATTTCGCCAAGTGGCTCGAGGAGTGCTTGGGGCAACAGCTCGACATCTCAGTGCCCGACGGGCCGTCGCCATACCGGATCTGGTCGCAAGAGGAGATCGACGAGCGGCGGATGACTGCGGTACCCGCAGTCGACCCGTGGCGAGATGGCCCACTGGCTTCCGACAACGGGTAGCGAACGATCCGAAACAACGGTGAGACCGCGGCGGCCGGCGCTGCGGTGTCTACGTGCGTGCCGAAGCGAAGGTGCCAAGACTTCAGATTGCTCGACCGCGAACCCACGGGGTTGAGTCGCCGCCGGGTGACCACAACGGCCAACCGACACCTCACCCCGAGCACATCTTCTCTGGTTCAGCTCGTGATCATCCACTACGGGTCGTTGGCGCTACTCGCTGCAAGTACTGCTCCACCCGAACATCTCCGTAGATCCGGTAGTAGGGGTCATTGCTCACGAACGCTCGGGCTCCATCGACATCTGAGGCCTCGATGATGAACAGAACGCCAATTGGTGCTTTGCTCCCGATGACGCCGCCACCGACGAGTTGATTGCGATGCTGCGCAACGTACTCTTGATGGGAGGGACGCAGTTCGGCGAGCACCTCAGGGTCAGCGTCGATTTCGCACCAAGCCACATAGGTTTTCAGCTCATTCGAGCGCCCTTTTCCACGAAGCATTTCACGGTGGGTTGACGGGGTGAAGTACGTCTTGTCCATAGCTGCACGGAAATTCAGGAACCGACAACCAGCAGGCCCCGCAGTCACCGAGTACAACGTGCCTCCCTCGACATAGATTGAGGCACCAGGTCCGTATGTGTTCTGCCCAACTGTGAGGCCCCCGGAGAGAACAGCAATGATCTCGTCAGCGGCGTGAGCGTGCGGAGACAACTGGATCCCGGGCTCTAGCGCCATCTCGAAGAGCTGCAGTTCAGTTTCGCTCCCGGGATGATGCCAGCGCACTGACGACCCATCGAGTTCAGCATCACTGATGAGAGTCACTACCGAAGCGGGGTATGCGTTCCTCGGTTCGAGGAACTCGTGCGCAGATGGGTCGAAGATACGGATCGACCCCATCAACCGCTCCAAACAGTCCTCACGCTCACTGAGTGTACACAGTCGATTCTCGTGTCCCCGGGGCGGAACGGCGGCGAGTGCGAACGCCACGGATGGACAGACACAATGAGAGTCGAGACAACGTCACCGGTATGGTCGCGGCGGTTCCAGATCGCGACCCAGTGGAGGTCTGGTGTTCATGCGAGTTGCGATCACGGGCGTGGGAGCGATCACACCGTTGGGCCTCACGGCGCTGGAGCTCGCCGACGGGCTCCGGGGTGACCGCATCGGCATCCGTCCGGCTCCGTGGGCGCCGGAGGGCGGTGCTCTCTTCGCCGGAGTCGACGAGCGCTTCGACGCCACCGGGTGGTTCGAGGAGCGTCGGCTCGACGGCGTCGACCCATTCGCCTGCTTCGCGGTGGCGGCCTGCGACGAGGCGCTCGTGCAGGCGGGTCGCTGGGACGACGGCGGCGCCGTGCTCGACGATGAGCGGACCGCCGTGGTGGCCGGAACCTCCATGGGTGGCATGTACTCGCTGATGCTGGCCCAGGCCAGGCTCGAGCAGGGCGGGTCGGACGCCGTGCCCCCCAAGACCATGTTGCGAGTGTGGTCGAACATGGCTGCGGCTCAGCTGTGCGTGCGCTATGGGGTCCACGGTCCGTCGCTCACCGTCACGACTGCGTGCGCCTCCTCGATCGACGCCATCGGCCAGGCCGCCCGCATGGTCGCCTCCGGCGCGGCCGACACGGCGCTCGCCGGCGGGGCCGAAGGCGGCTGGCCGGCCGGGCGCCCCGGAATCGAGGACTTCCGGCCGGTGACCTCGGTGGCGGGGCGGATCCTCGGCATGGAGAGCCCGGCTGCCGACCCGGCCCGGGCGGTGCTGCCCTTCGACGTCGACCGCAGCGGCATCGTGTTCGGCGAGGGCGCTGTCTTCGTCGTCCTGGAGTCCGAGGCCTCGGTCCGCAACCGCGGCGCCGAGCCGTTGGCGTGGCTACGCGGCTATGGGAGCTGCGCTGACTCGTACCACCCGTCGTCGCCGGACCCCTCGGGTCGATGGGAGGCCCGTGCCATGGAGTTGGCCCTCGCCGAGGCGGGGGCCGACCCCTCGGAGGTCGGCGCCGTGGTGGCCCACGCCACGGGGACACCCAAGGGCGATGCTGCGGAGCTGAAGGCCCTTGACCTGGCGTTCGGGCGCGAGGACCTGCTCGTCACGTCGGTGAAGGGCCACACCGGCCACACCGGGGCGTCGGCCGGGGCGGTGGGCGTCGTGACCGCGGTCGAGGCGCTTCGCACCGGCGTGCTCTCGCACACGGCGGGCACCACGACGGTGGACCCTGACGCGCACGTCGACGTGGTCGTCGGCGAGCCCCGCCGGGCCGACCTCGGAACGGTGCAGGTCAACGCGTTCGGCTTCGGTGGCCAGAACGCGTCGGTGGTGCTCAGCCGGGCGTGAACCCGGCGTCGTCAGCGGTCCGCCCCCGGGCGATCGACCGACGCAGCAGCTCCTGCTTCCGGATCCCGTCGGGCAGGAAGTACTCCTCGTAGGAGCCGGGGAGGATCTTGTCGAATCCGAGACGATGTTGGACGTCCGTCGGGAGTGACTCCGGGTTGAGGTGGGCCACCATGCGGGGCATGTCCAGACGCTGCCGCAGGTACGGGCGAACCATCGCGGCCAGGACAGCGCGGCGGGCCCGGTCGGTGGTGTTGGGCAGGGAGTCGTGCCAGATGCGTCCGTGGAACCAGCATGCGGAGCCGGCCGGCGCTACCAGGCGGAGCGCCCGTCGTTCGAAGTCCTCCGGGCTCGGCGCCTCGACGGTGACCTCGGGATGGAAACGGGTCGGACCGGTCGCCGCCGTGAAGTCGTCGAGCAGCACCATCACGCCCAGCCCCATCACGAAGCCGGGGGCCACGTACTGGGTGTCGACGTGGACCGGACGGCCGCCGCCGTGGGCCGGGTGGCACAGGCTGGTCATGGTGTAGAGGATCGAGCCCGGTTCGAGCACGGCGTCGCAGGGCTGCATGAGCCGAGGCTCGGCGAGCAGGTCGAGAGCGGCCCGCCCGTGGTGGGGTAGGAACACGACCCGGCCGAGCTCTGCCGGCGGCCGGTCCATCGTGTTCCAGACGTCCTCGGCCTCGACGCCGCGGTCCACGACCTCGCGAAGCTCGTCGAGGAGACGGTCGTCGACCGCGCCGGTCGCTGCGGCGACGCCTCGCTCGGCCACGTCCCGGGCGACCTGCCCACAGAGCTCGGGATCCGTTGCCGACCGCAGAGGGATGACGCCCACGGTGCTCCTTCCCGCGCCGGTCGGCCCCGTCGCCCCCCGGCCAAGCTCGGACCCCGGACCTCCGGGGTATCCTCGCAAAGTGGAGCGTACCGGAGGGGCCGGTGATCCGGGAAGTGACGCAGGCTCCACAGAGGAGGGCACATGAGCCCCGAGTTCGAGGTCCGGGACACATCCGTGGCCGATGCCGAGCCGTTGCGGGAGTTGGCCCACAAGTCGCCGTGGGCGCCGTTGCGCTACCTGTCCATGTTCGGCCACGAAGTCGCCGGTGAAGTGTTGGCGAACCAGGTGGCCGTGGCGACGGAGGGACCGGGCGTCCACCTCACCGCCACTGCGCCGGGCTCGCCGAGCGTGGAGGCCCAGGTCTCGGTCGCCCCGGTGCCCGACCTCGAGGCCCACTTCGGTATGCCGTTCCACGAAGCCGGGACCCTGCTGAGTCGGGCGGAGGGCACCGACCGGCGGGAGGCCGTCGAGGCCATGCTGGACCGTGCCCTGTCCAGGCTCGACGCACCGGGGGCCCCGGGCGTCGTCATGTGCCGGGTGGAGGCCGACGACGTCCAGGGCCTGCTCGGCGCCGAGGCCGCCGGGTTCCGGGTCCTCGAGACCACGGTGACGTTCGTGAACGACCTGCTGCGGGCGGATCGCAACCCGGCGCCGCCCGACGTGGAAGTCCGGGTCGTGCGCCCGGGCACCGACCCGGTCGACCCCGAGCTGTTCGGTCCGCTGCGGGGACAGCCGTCGCAGGTGTCGGACTCGCACTACCACCGCGACCCCCGGCTCCCTGACGACCGCTGCGACGCGCTGTACGAACGGCTCTTCGAACGGGCCCTCGACGGCGTCGGCGCCGACGTCGTCGTCATGCGCATGCACGAGAGCCGGATCGCCTCGCTCGGGAGCTGGCGCCACTGGGGAGAGCTCGAACCGTACGGGGTCTCCATGGCGGGCAGCGCCTTCGGGTTCCGGGCCAGCTGGGCGCCGCCCGGCAATCAGGCCGTGGTGTCGCGGGTGACGGGCGAGCCGATCACGGGCAACCGCCTCCTGGAGTGGTCCACCCAGGCGTCGAACCTCCCGATGGTCAACATGATCTGCCGCCAGCCGAGCATGCGGCTCTGTCGGACCTCCTACGTGCTGCACTGCTGGACCGACCGTCGGTGGGAGTGACCGTCTCGGTCGTCTCGCCCGTCTACCGGGGCGAGACCACCATCGAGGCGTTCGCCCGGGGCGTCCTCGACCTGGCCGACCGCGAGGCGCTCCCGCTCGAGTTGGTACTGGTCGACGACGCCAGCCCGGACGGGTCCTGGTCCGCCATCTGCCGGGCGGTGTCGGAGGACTCGAGGGTGGTCGGACTGCGCCTCGCTGGCAACGTGCGCCAAACCCGGGCCACCTTTGCCGGGTTCGAGCGAGCCCGCGGGGACGTGCTCGTGGCCATGGACTCAGACCTCGAGCATCCCCCGGAGGCCATCCTCCGGCTCCTGGCCGCACACGACGCCGGCCATGACCTCGTCCTGGCGACGAGGCGGCGAGTCCGTCCATCGCTGTTCCGCCGGATCGGATCAGGCGTTCTCAACACGACATCAAGCCTTCTCGGCATACCGGTCGTCGATCTTGGGTCCTCGCTCCTGCTCATGGATCGGACCGTCGAGGCACGATCACGCGCCATACTCGACCGAACCCACCTGCACCTCATGCTCCCAGCCATGTGGGAGGCGAGTGACCGACCGACGACAGCCGAGGTCGAACTTGAGCCAGCGAGCGAGTCCGGATACCCAGTGATTGCTCTGCTGGACATCGGCGGACGCTTTCTGGCACGAGTTGTCGCCGAACGGCTTGCGACTCCCGGCGGTACGGCGGTGGTGATCCTCGGTGCGGTGCTGGGATCAGCCGTGGCCCGTCGGCACCGATGGATCGCAGCACTCTGTGCGCTCGGCGCTCTCGGTTTGGCATCGCTGGCCCGCAGACCACGGGATCCCGGCAAACTGTTCGTTGTCGCCGAGGTCGCAGACAAGCGGCCGGAACCAGTGCCACCACGATGAGCACACCTGTCTCGACCCACATTCCTGCTGTGCCCTGAGGAGATGTCAGCCGCTCAGAGCAACTCGCAGAGTCTGGCTTGTCTCCGTTGGCTTCGTCGCCGAGCGCAATGGCTTCGGCAGCTCATGGGGATTCCTCGGTCGAATTGGGCCTCCACATCGCTACCATTCGACTGCGGGGTCTACCGGGTTCATCGTTGCTCTGGCTCGGGCCTCGGCGGCTTGAGTCAAGGGTTCACTCATTCGACCCGGCTGGGTGATTCGATCGAGCGATTCCGGATGGGTTCCAGCGCAACCAAGTGATGAGGAGGCACCATGTGTGGGATCGCCGGGGTGGTCGGGCCGGGCGCGAGCGCGCTCGCCGACCGCGTCCGAGCCATGATCGCCGCACTGGAGCATCGCGGCCCCGACGAGCACGGCGTCACCGTGTTCGACGACGCCGTCCTGGGTAACGCCCGCCTGTCGATCATCGACCCCGAAGGTGGCCACCAGCCGCTGCTCGGGCCCGACGGACGCACGGCACTCGTGTGCAACGGTGAGATCTACGGCCACGACCGGCTCCGGGCCGAGCTTCGCAACTACCCCTTCCGAACCGGTTCGGACTGCGAGGTAGCCCTCGCCCTCTACGACCGACACGGTGACGACCTGCTCCGCCACCTCCCGGGGACCTTCGCCCTGGCGCTCTGGGACGATCGCCGCCACCAGCTCCTCCTGGCGAGGGATCGCTTCGGTGAACGGCCGCTCTACTACTGCCTGACCGACGGACTGCTCGCCTTCGCCTCGGAGTCCCGCGCCCTGGAGGCCGGCGGCTTCGACCGGGGTCGGCCGGACCCGGAGATGATCGGCGAGATGCTGCGGCAGGGCTACGTACCCTCGGGTCGTTCCATCTGGAGCGGCGTGTCATCCCTGCTGCACGCGTCGGCGCTCACCTGGGACACCCGGCGACCGCCGGTCGTGCGTCGCTGGTGGTCGCCACCGGAGGTCCGCAGCCGGGTGTCGGCCGAGGAGGCCACCGAGTGGTTCCGACGTGAGCTCGACCGGGCGGTACAGGACCAGCTCGAGGCGGACGTCCCCGTGGGCGCGTTCCTCTCCGGTGGGATCGACTCCACGACGATCGCGGCGCTGGCCGCCCGGCACCACCCCGACCTGCACGCGTTCACCTTCGACATGCCCGGCGAGTCCGAACTGGAGCACGCCCGGGCCACCGCCGACCTGCACGGCATGACGCTGCACGTCCTCGCCCCCGACGTCGGCGACGTCGCCGCGGCGATCGAGGCCCTCCCCGGTGCCTGGGACGAGCCCTTCGGTGACTCCTCGGCGCTGCCGACCCGCATGCTGTCCGAGTTCGCCCGACGGGACGTGACGGTGGCGCTGACCGGCGACGGCGCCGACGAGCTCCTCGGCGGCTACCTGGTCTGGACCCGAGGCCTGCTCGACCCCGGATCCGCCGGTTCCACGGAGCCGAGCGGGCGGATCGAGGCGCAGGGGATCCGGGGGCGACTCGCCGCGCGGCGGGCCCGGACCGCAGCGGACCCGCACCGCGTCGCCCGCCGGTTCGCCTCGTTCCGGCAGTACTTCGACGCCGACGACCTGCGGTCCCTCGGCCTACCCGGTCGGGACGCCCACGACGTCGACGTCACCGCCTACGGGTACGGGACCGCCGACGACATCTGCCGGTTCGACCTCGACCACTACCTGCCCGGCGACATCCTCGTGAAGACGGACCGGGCCTCCATGGCCCACGGTCTCGAGGTCCGGGCGCCGTTCCTGGACGTCGCCGTGGCCGAGGGGTGTCTGGCGCTGCCCGCAGACCTGAAGGTCGACGCAACGCACGAGAAGCTGCTGCTGCGGCGGAGCTTCTCGTCGCTGTGGCCCGAGAGCGTGCGCAATCGACGCAAGCAGGGCTTCGGTTCCCCCATGCAGTCGTGGCTGGCACTGCCAGCGGTGCAGGACCTCCGGTCGGCGTACCTGCGGGACCCGGCGTCGCCGTTGTTCGACCTCGTCGAGCGGAACGCCGTGGAGCGACTCAGCACCGACGAGGACCAGCGGACCTGGAACCTGCTGGTCCTGGCGATCTGGTGGGCCCACGCCCGGGCCCGGACGGCGGCGTCATGAGGGTCGACCCGACGCTCGTGCGGTCCGGGCAGTGGTGGGACCACAAGATGCCCCAGCTCGTCGCCACAGCGGCGCTCTGCTTGCTGCCGGCGAGCGGATCACTCGACGGCACCACGGTGCTGCTCGATCTGGTTCTGTTCCTGGTGGCCGCCGTGGGCGTGGCAGCGTTCGGCCACGTCCTGAACGACCTGGCGGACATCCGCACCGACGCCCTGGCAGGGGTGACCAACCAGATGGCCGGACTCGACGTGCCGCAGCGCGCTGCAGTCCTCGCGGTGACGGTCGCGGCCGGGGGCCTGCCCTGGCTGGTTCTCCCGACCTCGGCGCGGACGCTCGCCCTGCTCGCTACCGAGGTCGTGCTGCTGACGATCTACTCGCTGCCGCCGCTGCGGCTGAAGGACCGGGCGGCCGCCGGGGTGCTGGCCGACGCCCTGTACGCCTACGTCGTTCCGGTCATGCTCACCGTCTCGGTGTTCACCGATCTGGGCGGCTCGTCGTGGCCGGCGTGGTGGATCACCGTGCCCGTGGCGAGCTGGATGCTGCTGATGGGACTGCGGGGCATCCTCTGGCACCAGATCGGCGACCTCGCCCACGACCGGCGGGCCGGCGTCCGGACGTTCGTCACCGGGGTCGGCGCCGAACGCACCCGCCGGGTGTTGAGCGTGCTGGTCGTCGCCGAGCTGCTGGCTGCGGTCGGTTCGCTGCTCGCTGTCGGGTCGGCGACCGGCCAGACGTGGTTGCCCCTGTTCGGTCTCGGCTACCTGATCTACCGGGCCTTCCAGATGTCCCTGCTCTGGAGCGAGCCGCTGCACCCGGTGGCGCTGCGGTCTGCGAACGGAAGGATCCGCTACCTGGGCTACGTGTTGCTCAACGAGTTCGTCGAGCGGTGGCTCCCGGTCGCAGCCCTCGTGGCGCTCGCGCTGCGCATCCCGATCGTCTGGTTCGCCGTCGCCGTCCACCTGCTGGTGTTCGACAACGCCGTCGTCGAGTTCCTGCGCCGCGACCTCCCGTCACTGCCCGATGCCCTCAACCGACTCGCCCACGAGGGCAAGTCACGACGGAACATCCGGAAGGTCGCCGATCGACGGCGCGCCGCCCTCGCTGCCGGTCCGGCTCAGGTGAGCGATGCCGTCCGGTCCTCGTGCCGGTGGGTGTTCGTCGTCTGTGGACCGGAGCTGCACGTCGAGACACTGGCCACGGCCGTGCGGAACCTCCGGCCGCTCACCTCACTCGAGATCTGGGTGGTCACCGACACGTCCCGCAACGTCCGCCCGATCGAGGTGGACGGGATCGACCGGGTGGTCGATGTCCGGACGCCCGATCATCTGGACGACCACCAGGCCAGCATCTGGTTGAAGACCGGTGTCCACCGCCACGTCCCCGAGGGCGAGTGGTGCTACCTCGACAGCGACATCATCGCCGTCCGACCCGGCATGGAGGCCGTGTTCGACCACCGGGCTGGACCCGTTGCGTTCGCCTCGGACCTGACCATCTCGTCGAACCAGGTCGACCGGTTCAGCCCGTGGGCCATGGCGTGTGAGTGCTCCGGCCACGGGGACACCCACAGCTGCGGACACCTGCGCGAGCAGCTCGGCGTGCGCTTCGACCTCGAGGTGCCCGGCGACTGGGTGCACTGGAACGGCGGCGTGTTCCTGTTCGGCCCCGACAGCGCCGAGTTCCTCGACATGTGGAACGAACGTGCGCTGGCCTCCTTCGACTGGCCGGAGTGGCGCACGCGTGACCAGGGGGCGCTCATCGCCACCGTGTGGACGCTCGGCCTGCAGGACACTCCGAGGATCCCGCCGGAGTTCAACTTCATCGCCGACCTGGGCAACAGCGACCTGTGCCTGGACCCGGACCGGGGCTGGGCGCTCCATCCCGCCGGCCCGTGGCACCGGGCCCACATGCTCCACCTGTACACGAGCCGGCTCGAGGATCCGAACTGGGAGCTGGGCCGCGACGTCGAGGCGCCCGTCGTCCGCCAGACCCTCGTCCGGACGCTGCGCTGGCGACGCTTCGAGGTCCGACAGCGCGCCAAGGACGAATACCTGAACGCCCGGAGCGACCTGACCCAGCGCCGACAGGTCTGGGGGCAGCGGTCCCGCGACGGCTACTGGGGGATCCGGTCGCGTCTCGGCCTCTACTGGCTCCGGATCCGCCGCCAGCCCCAGCGGCTGCGACCATCGCGGATCGCCGCGAGTGCGGCGCGACGATCTGGCGAGCGGCGCTCGGCCGAGCCTTGATGAGCCTCCGCAGAGCGCTCCGCTCGATCCGCCCCGACCGCAGCCACCGACCGGCGGTGGTGCCCGACGACAGGGCGCTGGCCCCGCAGCCATTCCCGGCGGCGTGCTACGCCGCGCATGCGTCCATGTACTTCGACCAGTTCGGCAGGGTTCGGGCGTGCTGCCAGAACACCGAAGCCCCCATGGGCGACATCTCCGAACAGACCATCCGCGAGATCTGGGACAGCGTCGCCACGCAGGAGCTGCGCGACGCCCTGTGCGACGACGACTACTCCCAGGGCTGCGGGTTCTGTCAGTGGCAGGTCGACCAGGGCGACGACTCGATCGTCTTCGCCCGGATCTTCGACCAGCATCACGTCAGCGGACCCCGCCCCGAGTGGCCGGTCCAGATGGAGTTCTCGATGACCAACGCCTGCAACCTGCAGTGCGTGATGTGCAACGGCGACTGGTCGTCGTCGATCCGGACCCATCGCGAGGGTCGAGCGCCGCTCCCCGAGGTCTACGGGGACGCGTTCTTCGAGGAGCTCGCCGAGTTCCTCCCCCACCTCCGCAAGGCGAACTTCCTGGGAGGCGAGCCGTTCCTCGGCCGCGAGCCGCTCCGGGTGCTGTCGATGCTCGCCGAGCTCGACGACCCGCCGGAGGTGGCCGTCACCACCAACGGCACCCAGTGGTCCCCACGAATCGAGCGGATCTGCGAGCGCCTGCCCATCTCCTTTGTGGTCTCCCTCGACGGCCTCACGGCCGGGACCTACGAGTCGATCCGAGTCGGCGCCGACCACGCCGTGGTCATGGAACACCTCGAACACTTCGAGGCCGCCGCCGAACGCCACGGCACGATGGTCACTCTGGCCCACTGCGTGATGCGCTCGAACGTGCACGAGTTCTCCGCCCTGCTCGAGTTCGCCGAGAACCGGGGGTACTGGGTGGGGATCAACGAGGTCCTGTACCCGTCCGACCTGAGCCTGTTCCAGCTACCCGCCGATGATCTCCGCCGGGTCGTCCACCAGCTCGAGGCGGACCCGATCGCCGACCGTCTGGATCGACTCCGCTACGTCTGGGATGGCCAACTCGACGCACTGCGCAACCGGCTGGCCGTGCTCGAGACAGGGCAGGCGGTGATGATCCAACCGTGGGGTGACGCAGCGGTGCGGGCCGAGCGGTGGGAGGATCGGGCGATGCGGGTGCTGGCGGAGTGGGTCGAGGACGAGACCCCGACCCGGGTGACGATCCGCACGGACGAGCCCGCAGCGACGATCGACGGACTCCATGAGCAGACCCTCCTGGAACTGGGGGCGGAACAGGCCCGGAGCCCGGAGCAACTCGTCGAGCTCCTCTCCGATGCGCTGGGCGCACCGTCGTCGGGCACAGGCGAGGCGAACCTGCTCCACGACGTCGTGATCGGCAGCGACGGGCCCGGCGCCACCCAGATCCGACTCACTTGGGACGACGTGATCGACCACCGGACCGTGTTCGTCGCCGTGCGCAACCCGCCGGGACCCCCACCGCTGCCCGACGACCCGTGGGCCGACCTGCTCGACACCAGCGCCCCGGGGGCCATCGTCGTCCTGACCTGCGATGCGACGGAAGTGGTGACCGACGTCGAGGGTGACACCGTGACGATGCTCGGACTGGAGCCCACGGACCTGCTCGGTCAGCAGACCGAACGGATCCTGGGTCAGGTCACGGCGACCACCGAACGGGTGGAGTTCGGCACGGGCCCGAGCGGACGAGAGGCCGACAGCACCCTGGAGCTTCACGCCACCGATGGCACCGTCCGTCGGCTCCGGATTCTGGTCGATCGGGGCGACGTCGTCACGGTCGCCATCGGATTGACTCCGGCGTCGTCGTGACCGCCGATACCGGACCGCCGATTCCGGGATCCCCGGAGACGACTCGGGGGTCGACCGGTACCATGAGTTCGTGCGACTGCGACTGAAGCACCTGCTGCGGTTGTCCCGGGACGTGGTCCGGTACTCGGCGGTCAACCGCGTCTGGTGGTTCATCCCGATGATGGTCCTGCTCGGCCTCATCGCCCTGGCGGTCACCACCACCCAGGCTGCCGTCCCGGTCGCCGTGTACACGCTGTTCTGAGCGCAGCGGTCGGAGTCGGTCGACGTGCGCACCACCGAACAGGCGGTCCCCGGACTGTCCGCCCGTCAGCGCCTCTACGGGATTCGATCGAGGGTCCGGAGGTTCCGCTGGGAGCTCGCCACCGGGGGACGGCCGCTCGCCCGCTGGTTCCCACGGACCTGGTTCACCGATCCACTGGCGCTCGTCGACATCTGCTCCCCGTGGGAGGTGGCCTGGGTGACCCGACACGCTGCGACCCAGCTCCGCGGCATCGGAGCGGTCGTGGAACTCGGGCCGTGGCTCGGCGACATCACCGCAGGCATCCTGGACGGCGCGTCCAGGAACCCGGCCGCGACGGACGTCGTCGTCGATGCCTACGACCTGTTCGTCTTCGACGACATCGAGGCGCGCACCGCCGGCCTGCCGCTCGAGGGCCGGTTCCACGACGGGGACGACTTCCTGGACCTGTACCGGACCCGTCTGGGCGCCCGCAGCGCCCGGGTCCGCCCCCACCAGGGCGACGTGCTCGACGCGACCTGGGACCGGGACCTCCCGATCGAGTTCCTCTTCGTCGACGTCGCGAAGACCTGGGAGATCTGGAACCACCTGGCGGCGACGTTCCTCCCGGCGCTGGTCGTCGGCTCCGTCGTGGTCGAGCAGGACTGGGCGCACGCCTGCACCCCGTGGATCCACCTGTGGCACCACCGCTGGCGGAGTCACTTCGCCGAGCTGGAACAGGTGCCGAACGCCGGATCGTTCGCGTTCGAACTCATCCGGTCGCTCCCGGAGGCGGCGTTCGAACCCACATCCATGGACGACTTCGCGGACGACGAGATCGAGGCGGCCTTCGACTGGGCCGCCTCGCTGGTCGACCCCGAGCGCCGACCGAACGTCCGTGCGGCGCTGGTGCAGCTGCACACGCTCCACGGCGACCTCGACACCGCGAGTAGGACCTGCGTGCGCGAGCTGGCCGCGTCACGGATCGACAGCGAGCTGGTCGACGTCGCACTGCCCGAACTCGCTGCACGACTCGCAGCGAACCGCTGAACGTCCAGCCGGAGCGCTCAGCAACCCGGACGGTCGGCGACGGATGCCAGCACCGACTGGATGACCGGCACGAACTCGGGGTCGGCGGCGAGCGGGAGCTGTGGGACCACCGGCGACGAAGGATCGACGGGTCCGGCGAGGGCCTGCTCCCGGACACGGGATGCCGCACCGAGGAGCACTTGGCGCTCACGTTCGGCACCTGCGGGCAGGGTGGCGGCGAGCGACCCGAAGAATCGGGCGGCGAGATCGCCGATCCGGGCCGACTCGGCGGCGTCGGCGGCCACCAGCGTAAGGAGTCGCATGGACCACGCCTCGAGGGCACACGGATCGTCGACGGCCTGGGAGAGGGAGGCCTCGGCCTCGCTGATCCTGGACGCACTCGTCGGGGTGGCGGGCTCCGGCTGCACCGGTTGCGGTCGGAACGCGACACCGGCGGCGGAACCCACGACCGGCGCCAGGTCGTCCCAGATCCGCTCGGCGACGATCTCCGCTCCCAGTTCGTTGGTGTGTCCACCGTCGATATAGACGTCCTCCTCCCGACCGTCGAGGGCGTCGCTGATGTCGATGGTCGGCGCCGAGACGTTGTCGTTCGCCCACAGCTCGGCCGGACCGGCCATCTGCGGCTGCCAGAAGAAGACGGTCCGGACACCCGCCTCGTCGGCGAGGAACTCGGTCACCCGCCGACCCCGTTCGTAGACGTCCACGGCCCGGACGGCGTCCTCGACGGTCTTCACGTAGTTGGTCCCCAGATCCTCACCGTCGTCGCTGCCAGCACCGTCGGCGTCACCCTGGAGTGTGGAGGCGCCTGCGGGCTGGTCGAAACCGCTCCGCAGCCACCGGAGCAGCTTCCCCGTCGCCGAGTGGCCCGCATAGGCCGTCCAGGCGGTGGCCGCCGCCGAGGGTGGCGCCGCAGGCGTGTCGCCCTCGAACGCCTGGACGGAGCTGCCGGTGAGGATCCGGGCGTACTGATCGGTCATCGTGTGCGTCGGGACGCCCTTGGCACCGAGGGTCTGGGCGTTGATCTCGTTGGCGCCGTCGTAGAAGATCGCCACGTCCGGTGCCGGCTCCGAGGCGAGGAGCTGCTCGAAGAGGATCATTTCCTGGAAGTGGGTCCAGCCGCGCTGGCCGTAGTTCACCACCTTGATCGGTGTGCCCTGCTCCTCGGCGATCCGGGCCAGGTACGAGGCGATCGTGTAGTCGTCACGTTGGCCCTCGCCCCAGGTCGTGGACCCACCGAACATCCACACCACCGGGGCGTCGGCGGGGAGGTCGGGGGGTTCGTAGGTGCGACGGCTCCACCCCTCCAGGTTGACGTACTCGCCCTCGAAGCCGAGCGGACGACTCTCCGTGAACGGCCAGTACCCGTAGGGCGTGCGCTGGATCTCCCGGAAGTAGGCGTCGGCCCACGGGTAGGCGGACATGGCGGGCAGTTCCGCCCGCACGTCGGCGACCGTGTCCTGGTTGCCCGTGAAGTTCATGCGGGTCTGGACCGACTCGAGCGGCGCACCCGCTCCGGTGAGCCGCTCCCAGGTCAGACCGATGCCCAGGTCCGCGAGCACGAGCAGCGCCAGGACCCCGATGGCGAGGACACCGGCCCGGGCCGCTGTCCTCCAGGTCCGTTCGCCGGCCGCACCCGCCCGGGCGCCTTCCAGTCCGAACGTCGCCGACGCCAACAGGACCCCGTCCTCACGGCCGGGCGCCGGACGCCACCCGGCGCCTCGGTCCCGTCTCGGCGTGAGGGGATCACCGCCGGCGAGGCGGACCAGACCGCCCGCCGCAACCAGCACCAAGCCCACGCCCGTGCCGAGCACCACGCCGAGCCAGTGCGCCAGACGGGCCGCACCCCGCTCGACGTAACGTTCGACCGGCACCCCGGCGACCACGAGCACGAACACGACCGCTGCGAGGGCCACCAGCACCCACGCACGCGTGGGGTGGCCGAGCCAGGCGAACAGCGCAGCGATGGCGAGCGGCGCGACGACCGGAACCCAACGACGCACCCCTCCGCCTGCTGCTGTGTGCGCCACCGGCACTCCACGTCTCGACCGCCGGGTGAGTTCCGCCACACCCGGTTCTATCCTACCAACGTGCACGTTCTGGGCATCAGCGCCCTGTACCACGACTCAGCCGCTGCGGTGCTCACCGACGGGGTCGTCGTCGCAGCCGCCCAGGAGGAGCGATTCACCCGGAAGAAGCACGACCCGCGCTTCCCCACCGACGCCATCGACTGGTGCCTGCGGAACGCCGGCGTCGCCCACGACGGACTCGACGCCGTCGTCTACTACGACAAGCCGCTCACGACGTTCTCACGGATCCTCCGGTCCTACGCCGCAGCCGGCACCCGCGGGCTGCGCAGCGTCAACGCAGCCGTGTCCGAATGGGTCAACCGCAAGCTCTGGACGCCCTACGAGATCGAGAAGGGCCTGCGGGACCTCGGCTACGAGGTGCCCGACCCGATCCTGTTCGCGGACCACCACACGAGCCACGCCGCAGCCGCGTTCTACCCCTCACCGTTCGAGCGGGCCGCCGTCCTGACCGTCGACGGCGTCGGCGAGTGGGCCACGAGCTCGATCGGCTCTGGCGCGGGTCGGCGACTCGAACTGCTCGAGGAGATCCGCTTCCCGAACTCCCTCGGCCTCCTCTACTCGGCCTTCACCTACCACGCCGGTTTCAAGGTGAACTCCGGCGAGTACAAGCTCATGGGACTCGCCCCGTACGGCCGGCCACGTTTCGCCGATGCGATCCGGGACCACCTGCTCGACGTGACGCCCGAGGGATCGTTCACCCTCGACATGCGCTACTTCGACTTCCTGGCCGGGACGAGGATGACGAGCCGGCGGTTCGAGCACCTCTTCGGGGGCCCGCCCCGACGACCCGAGTCGGCGATCACCCAGCGGGAGTGCGACCTGGCCCGTTCCATCCAGGAGGTCCTCGAGGAGGTCGTCCTGAGGATGGCCGCCCACGTCCACGACCTGACCGGTGAGCGGGACCTGGTCATGGCGGGTGGCGTGGCCCTCAACTGCGTCGCCAACTCCCGGCTGCTCGCCGAGGGTCCGTTCGAGCGGATCTGGGTCCAGCCCGCCGCCGGCGACGCGGGCAGCGCGCTGGGAGCCGCCCTGTGGGCGTGGCACGAGGTGCTGGAGCAACCCCGGGTCGTCGACCCGCAAGATGGCATGCACGGGGCGTTCCTCGGTCCCTCGTTCGACGCTGACGGGATCAGCGAGGAGCTCGACCGTGTGGGGCGACCGCACCGGCGGATCGCGGACCCGGACGAACGGGCCGCCCACGTCGCCGGCCTGCTCGCCGACGGCAACGTCGTCGGGATGTTCCAGGGTCGCATGGAGTTCGGACCACGGGCCCTGGGCAACCGGTCGATCCTGGCCGACCCGCGTGACCCCGAGATGCAGCGCGTCCTGAACGTGAAGATCAAGCAGCGAGAGTCGTTCCGGCCGTTCGCACCGGCGGTGCTCGCCGAACACGCGGCGGACTGGTTCGAGGTGACACAGGAGTCGCCGTACATGTTGTTCACCGCGCCGGTGGCGGCGTCCCGCCGCAGCGAGGCCCGGGACGTCGACGAGGGCGCCTCGATCTTCGACCAGCTCGCCGCGATCCGCTCCGAGATCCCCGCCGTGACCCACGTGGACGGCTCGGCCCGGGTCCAGACGGTCGACCGGGACCGCGCTCCGGAGTTCCACCGGCTCATCAGCGCCTTCAACGACCTGACCGGGTGTCCGGTGGTGGTGAACACCTCGTTCAACGTCCGGGGTGAGCCGATCGTCCACACTCCCGACGACGCCTACCGGTGCTTCATGACCACCGAGATGGACGTGCTCGTGCTGGAGGACTGCATCCTCCTGCGCGGGGATCAGCCCGAGTGGACCGGGCCGATGCCGGAACTCGAGCTCGACTGATTCCGACCACACGCCGGTGCTGTCGAGACTCACCGATCGTCGGGAGCGCTCCAGAGGTTGACTGCGGCATGTTCCCGGTTCCGGTCGAGCGTCGCCAGCAGGTCGGCGTCGGTGGGAGGGAGCAGCAACTGGCGCTGAGCGACCAACTCGGCGAGCGCGGTGTCACCGAGCGAGCGAACATCGGTCCGGCCGTCGAGGAGGTCGCTCCCGAGCGGGAAGGCGGTGTCGTAGTCGGTGGGCGCCGCCACCTCGCCGGCCCCGGCGACGATCGACGCCACGAAGAACTCGGAGGCCGAGGACGACCAGACGGGTTCGTCCTCACGCACCGCCGATGCCACCCGACGATCGATCCCGGCACGCTGTGCGGCGTCGTATCCGGGTGCCTGCCACCGCTCGACGAGCCGGGCTCCCGGGGCCGGGGGGCGATCGGCGGGGCCGAGCGTCACGTAGAACGCCCGGTACTCGGTGTCGTCGGTCAGCCGGTGCCCTCCCAGGTATCGGGCGAGTGGCTCGTCGACCCGGAAGTCGACGTCGGGATGCTGTGACGATCCGACCAGTGCCAGCGCCATGGCGACCCCCTCCGGGCCGCTGAGGGGCTGCAGTCGGTAGGTACCGGTGGCCACGTCGTCGAGGGTGGCGAGGGATTCCACAGCCGGGTAGAGCTCCTGACCGAAGGGGGGCTGTCGGGAGAGGTGGTTCAGGTCGTGGAGCGCGACCGCTGCGAGCTGGGGCCACACCAGGAGGTTGAGCACGAGCCGACGCCGCGCTGCCGGCGAGGCCGGGACCGCAGCGTCCACCGCCGTGACCGCCGTGGCGAACCAGCAGCTCACCGCGCTGAGCGCGACCGGGAACCACACCAGCGAACCGGTCTCGTCGACGGGGAGCCGCGACTGTCCGAAGGCCGTACCAACGGCGACGAGGAACGCGGCCATCAGCAGGGCGCGACGCCCGGGTCGGTCCAGGCGCCAGCTCCGGGCCACGAGGGGGGAGAGGACCACTGCCGGGACCAACGAGATCGACAGTGACCGCCAGGCCCCACCGAGCCCGCGGGTCTGCAGGGGGACCGACATGGCCCTCAACCCCTCCGCCAGGTTGCCGCCGCCGTTCACCACCGCCTCGCCGACCGGCAGGAGCCACATCGCCACCGTGACTCCTACGGTCCACGCGACCACCGATCGTCGCCGTCGCCGCTCGACCGGGTCCGCCGTCGACTCCCGTCGCCAACGGAACAGGACGACCAGCGTTGCTCCCAGCAGCAGGGCCCACACGGTCGGGGCGAAGGCCAGATCGAACTGCTTCGCCGCAGACCCCGCCAGGAATGCCACGGGCAGCGACCGCTCCTCCCCGTCGATCACCGACCACGTCGCAATGAAGGCGGCGAAGGCGACCAGCACCGCCATGGTCGGGTTCAGCGGTTCCCAGACCGTGAACGTCCCGAGGCGGGCCAGCGCGAGCACCGCGATCGCCGCAGCGGGAGCGCCCAGCGGACCGAGCCGACGCTCGGCGGCGAGGACAGTCCAGATCGACACCAGCAGCGTGAGCCCCAGCGTGCCGACGAGGGCCCCCTCGACTCCTCCGATCAGGAACTGGGTCGGGGCCAGCCACCAGAACACCGCCGGGCCCGGGTGCGCCGGATCCGCCAGCGGCGACCACGAGTTGAACGCCGACGGCAGCCCCAGCAGCGGGGAACCCGGGCCGAAGACATCACCGGCGCGGACGGCGATCACTGCGGTGTCGCCGTACAGCTGGTAGCCCCCTGACCAGACCTGCCACCAGGTCCAACCGAACACGATCACGACCGTGGCGATCGACACGATGCGCGCCGTCGGACGACCGGGCCTCGACCCGGGCGACCCGACCCGCTGATCGGGTGGGCCCACCATGGCGCTCGTCGTGTTCACCTTCTACACAACCTCCGACTCAGACCGGCTGCGGCGCCGGGGCGCCGGGATCGGTCTCGATGACGAGCACGCGCTGCCGTCCCGACGCACCGTCGACGAGGCGGTGCACCCGGAGGTCACGCCGCCCGTGGGGGGCATCGAACACGGAGGACAGTACGACCACGCCGTGCAGCGGCGAGACGAGCCACCGGACCGTCTGCGGACCGAAACGGTCGGCGAGCACGTCGCCCAGATCGTCGAGCGCACAGCCGATGAACGTGTCAGCCCCGAGCCATCGAGACCACTCGGGTTCCTCCACCGAACACACCACCCCGTCCTCGGCCTCCAGCACCAACGGCTCCGCGTCGTAGGCGTCGAGCAGGAGCACGCGAAGCCGCTCCTGGACAGCGGCATCGACGGGCCGGGAGGTGAGCACGACGGAACTGACGACGAGCTCGACCGGATCATCGAGCTGCGAGCGGATGCGCCCTGTCGTCTCCTCCCAGGCCACCGCAGCCGCACCCGACAGTTCGGGCGCGTGGTCGAGCAGGACGTCCTCGACCAGGGCCAGTTCGTCATGGGGGAGCTGGAGGAGGTCGTAGCGCCGCGGTTGGTTCACCAGGATCACGTTGCAGTTCAGCTCCCGACGGCCGGCCTCACGCAGGAAAGGGACCAGTTCGCGCCAGTTGACCGTCATGAGGCAGAAGCTCAGGGTCATCCCGTTGCCGGCCTCGTCGGCGAGCTCCTGGAGTCGGTCGACGTTCCGCCACAGGCGACCGGCGTCGACTCCCACCCGGATGGACTCGAGCGTGTCCGGATCCATCCCGTCGATCGACACGTTGGGGTGCATCCGCAGCTCGCGGACGTACCGCTCGACGTCGTCGTTGAGGATCGTCCCGTTCGTGGTGACGGTGACCTCGGGGCCCGTGCCGAGCTCGATCAGCCGATCCCAGATCCGACGGTTCTCCCGGGCCAGGAACGGCTCGCCCCCCTTGAACTGGAAGCGCTCGACGTGCGGGAGGAACTCGTCGAGCTCGTCGAAGAAGCGGTCGTCGTAGCAGTCCGGGAGCGGCGGGAGGCCCTCCCGCTGGGTCCGGATGGCGGACGACAACCCGCCGTTGCACATCACGCACTGGAGATTGCACCGGCTGGAGAGGGCGAGGTCGAGCAGCTTCGGGAACGGGTGCGGGGAGCCCGCGGCGAACCGATCGAAGTGGACGGCCAGCGAGGCGTCACGGCCCCCGGACTCGGCGACGAACTCGCACTCCTGGCACCCGAGGTCGAACGCACCGTGCTCCAGCGCCTGCCGCTGGGCCGACAGCGCAGCGCCGTCCCAGATGTCCCGGAGGGACTGTCGGTCCGGCCCGTGGACGGTGCCCACGGAGAAGCCGGTGACACAGCAGGCGTGCACCAGCCCGTCCGGACGCAGGTACAGCGCCGAGTGCGGTGCGAAGCAGGCAGACGACAGACGGCTCAACGACATCCCCTGACGTGGACCATCCGGCTCCCCCCAGTTCCTGGCGCTGCCGTCGGCCAGCACGACCAACCCGCGCGGTGGCGGCCGCGCGACCGGGCCCCCATGGTCACCGCAGCCTGACCGGCGTTGCCGGTGGCTCACGACGCTCCACGACTGCGGCAAACCGAGAGGTCGTCCAAGGAGCCGGCCCGCGCCGCACGAGCAGCGCCACCAAGGTCGGCGAGCCGCCCGGCGCGGTGAAGGACATCACCCGTCCGACCGTGCCATTCCGTGCGGTGGAGGCCAGGAGATCCAGTCGACGACCCAACCGATCGGCGAGCTCGGCGTGCAGCGCGCTCGCGGGGCGCCCGACCCAGTCGGTCAGATCCAATTCGACGAAGCGATCACCGACCGCGACCCGATCCTCGTCGTCGGCCCGGACCACGTCGACCCGGTCGTCGACCGAGCGGGCTCTCAACGCAGCGATCAGGTCGACCTCGCTCAGCGACGGGTCGACCAGGCCGTCGAGCAGGTCCACCGCCCGAGCGGAACGTTCGAGTGCGGCAGACGACCCCGGCTCCCCCGATCGCAGATCAGCGAGCTGGCTGCGCAGCCGTTCGATCTGGCCGTCGAGGACGCCCAGGTTCCGGTTGAGCCGGCTCGACGCAGCAACCCGTTGCGCCTCGAGCATCGCCACGACCTCGGCCAACTCCTCGGCACCGAGCAGGTACGGGCTGTTCGCCGGCGGATGTCGGACCGTGTTGACGAACACGGCGCATCCAAGCTCCTCCGCGAGGAGCAGGAAGTCCACGAACTCCGCGACGTTCTGGACCATGAGGCAGTACGTCAGACTCAGCGATGCCCCCGTCCGGTCCCGGTACGCAATGAACCGCTGGACGTTGCCCATCAGCCGCTCGTGGTCGACACCGACCCTGATCGACTCAACCGTCTCCGGCCGCAGTCCGTCGAGCGAGATGCCGATCGAGAACGGGAGCGACTCGAGAACACGCTCGACCCTGGGTGACCACTGGGTTCCGTTCGTCGTCACGTTGCACTCCACTCGGAGCCCGAGTTGGATCAGCCGTTCCCAGATGCGGAAGTTGATCTCGGCAAGGAAGGGCTCGCCACCCAGGAACCTCGCCTGCTCGAGGTGGGGCAGGAACGGCGACAACTCCTCGAGGAACTGGTCGCCATAGCGCTGGGGCAGTGGCGGCAGACCCTCCCGGCTCGACCGGATCGACGAGGAGAACTCGCCCGAACACATGACGCACTGGAGGTTGCAGGCGTTGCTGAGCGCGAACTCCATGCGGGTGGGCCAAGGGGGGTGGCGCTGGGCAGTGAACCGGTCGAATCCGGCGGCCAGGCTCCCCGTGAGGTTGCCGCCGGCGATCTCCTCGGCGCACCGGGTGCACGCATGGGTGAGATCGTCATGTTCGACGGCCCGCCGGAGCGCCCGGACCGTCGGTCCGCGCCACATGTCGAGCAGGGAGTCCTGACCGACCTGACCGATGGGAGTCGTCCGAGTGAAGGCACACACCGACACGACCCCGTTCATGTCGAACGACATCCCCACGAACGGTGCGTAGCAGGCAGCACGGAACGACTGGTGCCCGAGATCCCGTCGATCGTGGTACCCGGCGAGGTCCAACTCAACGAGATGATCCGGCCGCACGTGCCCGACCCTACCCGCGGGCGTTGCGGACCCTCCGGCGACTCGCATGACCAGCAGATCGAGGGTCGGGACAGGTGCGGTCCCAGCGCCACCCGGCGCACCAGGTACCCGTCGACGAACCTCTGGGTGGAACCACCCGGTCCGAACGCTCGGTGGTCGATCGGGATGTCGGTTGGTACTCTGATGCCAGCGTCAGCACGGCGGGGGTGATCTGACTGACTGCGACCGCTCGGATCCAGCACACGGATCCGACCTCGAGTAACGGGACCCGGGTCGACGGCGGGGCGCCGCGCGACACGTTGGCGATCCCGAGGGGTGCCCTGCTCGTCGCAGCGGTCCTCGGCCAGATCGTCCTGTCCGTGGCCATGAAGTCCGTCCCGACGCTCGGGCTCCTCCAGGCAGCGACCATCATGCTCGTCGGGCTCTATGCGATCGCCAAGCGGAACCTGGGCACCGTCGCCTGCCTCGTGGCCTACCTCATCGGCGCCGAGGTCCTCTGGCGACAGGTCAAGGCCCCGGTTCCGTACCAGACGGCGCCGTACATGATGATCCTGCTCTCGGCCTTCGTGGTGGTCTTCGCCATCGGTCGACTCAACAGCACGGCGCGCACCGCCGTCCTCTACTTCCTCCTGCTCATCCCCTCGGTCATCAACACGATCCGGACCGCCGGGGCCGAGGCCCGGGAGATGATCGCCTTCGCCCTCAGCGGGCCGGCGGCGCTGGCCTGCTTCGTGGCGTTCACCTCGCAGGTCCGGGCCACGCCGGAGCAGTTCCGGCGGATCCTGTGGACCGCGCTCATCTCGGCGGTCGGACCGCTCGCCATCGCCCTGTCCGAGATCCAGTCCGAGCTGGCCAAGGGCAACGCCATCGAGTTCAAGGACCAGTCGAACTTCCTGACCTCGGGCGGGTTCGGTCCCGTGCAGGTGTCGGCGGTCCTGGGACTGGGCGTCGTGATCGCCATCGTCCTGACGATCTTCGACACCAACCGGGTGGCCCGCTACCTGGCCGGGATCCTCGCCCTGGTCTTCAGCATCCAGAGCCTCCTCACCTTCTCCCGGGGTGGCATGTTCGCTGCGGCGATCGGGCTGTCCGCGCTGGCGATCGCCCAGGCCCGGAACCGGAGGATCCGCAACCGGGTCATGGTCGTGGTGGCGGTCGCCCTGGCGCTCGGCTACTTCGTGGTCGTCCCGTTCCTGACCGACTTCACCGGCGGCGCGTTCGAGAAGCGCTTCACCGACACGGAGTCGTCGCGGACCGACCTGGCCGCCAACGACACCCAGATCTTCGCCAACAACATCGTCTTCGGTGTCGGACCGGGGATGACCAAGTACCAGCGGCTGACCTACGAGGTCTGCCAACTCCGATCGGACAAGTGCGACAAGGAGGCCTCGTCGCACACGGAGTTCACCCGGCTCCTCAGCGAGCACGGGATCCCCGGCGTCGCCGCCGGCATCGTGTTGATCTGGATGGCGATCCGGGCGATCCGCGGGTCCCGTGCCGACCGGCCGTTCGCCGCGGCGTTCATCTTCTGGGCCGTGGCCCAAATGTTCTACGCCAACCTCCGCGTGGTCGCCGTCCCGTTCGCCTTCGGCCTGGCGTTCCTGACGGTCCGGGCGATGGGCCGGGACAAACCCCCGGACACCGACGACACCAAACCCGCCGAGGACGACGACCCCGTCCGCCGGTCCCCGGTCGCCGCAGGCGCCGCGTACGGTGCCGACACCGTCGGACTGGTCACGCCGGCTCGCACCTCGTCTCCGTTGCCACTCCGCGTCCCCAGTCACAGCTCCTCCGTTGAAGGGCGACACGTTGCGCTCGTGACGGCGGACGAGTTGATCGTTCCTGAGGACCAACGGCCGGAACCCACATCGTCCCCGCCCCCATTCAGGCCGGGCACCGTCACCTGACTCCGGGACCGACCTCAGTCGATGACGAGCGACCGGGCCCGTTCGAGGTCCGCAGCCGTGTCCACGTCGACCAGCGGCGAATCGTGTCGTAGTGCCAGCACGTGTCGGCCGGTCATGGAGCCGTGGCGCACGACGTCGGCCCGAACCACGTCCAGCGTGCCGTCCTGGGTCCATACCTCGGGTAGCTGCTGACGCGGGCGGTTGAAGCACTCCTCGTCCCAAGTCCCGACCACGGGTTCCATGCGGTCGTCGGCGCCGACGAACCACATCTTGAAGGGCGTCTTGACGACTGGGCTCACCGAGCGGACGGCATCCGCATCCGGGTGCCCGGCCAGCAAACGCACCGCCCGGTCGATGAGCCCCGGCTCCCGGAACGGCGACGTCGGACGAAGGTGGACGAACACCACCACCGGACCGCCATCGGCCTCCAGACGGTTCAGGGCGTGTTGGAACACGGGCAGGTCGGGGGCGTCGTCCGTGGCGAGCTCGGTCGGTCGGATCCACGGAACCTCGGCGCCGGCAGCCGATGCCGCTGCGGCGATCTCCTCGTCGTCGGTGCAGACCACCACCCGGTCGACCGAGGCGGCGTCGAGGGCCGCCTGCACCGACCACGCCACCAAGGGGCGTCCGCCCAGGTCGGCCAAGTTCTTGCGGGGCAGCCCCTTGGACCCACCACGAGCCGGGATCAGCGCGACGACCGCCCCCTCCGGACCGCTCACAGCCAGCCCTCGAGGCGGTCGAGCGCAATCCAGAACCCCTCGCCGCCGTTGCGGTGGCCCTGCCAGATCTCGGGGATGAACCCGGCCTCAGGACACCACCGGTCCAGCTGGGCACCGAGCACGGCGAAGTCGACCTCGCCGTCGCCGATCTGCAACCCCTCGCCGTCCACACCGGCGGCGTCGACGACATGCAGGTGGCGGGCCCGGGGGGCGAGCAGGTCGATCCACTCCGAGAAGGACGTTCCCCGGTGGTTGGCCGCCAGCTTCGTGTGCGACACGTCCAGACACAACGGCACGCCCGTCGACTCCGAGAACGCCGCGGTGTCCTCGGCGTCGACGAACAGGTTGCAGTAGAGCTGGCCGCCCAGGTACCAGGGGAAGGGCGGCAGCGTCTGGGCGAGGATCTCGACCGGTGAGGTGTCCACCTGCTCCAGTGCGGCGGCAACGCGCTCGTACATGGCGGGCCGCTCGTCCATCGGCACCGGTCGTTCGGAGGTGAACCCACCCATGCTCGTGACGAGCACCGGTCGCTCGGGACCGGTGAAGAACTCACCGATCCGGGCGGCGACCTCGATGGTCCGACGGAGCTCGTCCAGGCTGCGACGTCGGTGCGCCGGGTCGTCGGTCGCAAGGTTGAGGATGTGGTCGCCGGCGAACAGGTCAGGGCTGTGGACGGCGTACCGGCAAGCCGGGAGGTCGACGAGGAACTGCGCCGGGTCCAGGTCCAGGTCCTTGTAGGACAGGTGGAACTCCACGAAGTCGGGCGAGGACGCCTCCAGGATCGACCGCACGTCGTGGTACCGGACCGGGACCCCCCACGGGCGACGGAACCGGTAGGACCGGGGCGCAGCGGCCTCGCCCGACAGGTCGCTGGCGAAGAAGAAGTCGCCCGCCGAGACGTCCCGGCGCAGCAGGGTGCCGACAAGGTCGTCGCGGCGGTCGGGCTGGAGGCCGCGCCCGGGGCCCTTCACGGTCACGTCGTCGGCGCCCACGACCTCGCCGGACCGTAGGTCCCGCACGGCCACGAGGCTCTTGGCGAGGGTCACCCGGTTCATCAGCTCGCCCTGGGTCAGGGACCGCTCGGCGTCGGAACCCAGCGATGCGTCGACGTCCCGGATCTCGGCGACCATCCGGGCGAACTCGTCGGGGAGCAGGCTGACCTTGTGGTCGTTGCCCTCCAGGTTCCGGTCCAGCGTGAAGTGCTTCTCGATGATCCGGGCGCCGACGGCCACGGCGGCCACGGCGACGTGGTGCCCCCGCTCGTGTCCGGAGTAGCCGACCGGGCAGCCGCCCAGCTCACCGAGGCGCTGGATGTAGCTGAGGTTCAGGTCCCGGTAGGGGGCGGGGTAGGTCGAGTTGCAGTGGAGCAGCGCGAACGACGCCCCTGCGGCCCGGAGGGCGGCGACGCAGTCGACGATCTCGGATTCGCTCGACATGCCGGTCGACACGACCATCGGTCGCCCCGCCGCCGCCATCGCCCCGAGCAGCTCGTGGTTGGTCAGGTCCGCCGAGGCCACCTTGAACGCCGGGATGCCGTAGTCGTCGAGCCGCTGGACCGACGCCACGTCCCAGGCGGTGCAGAACGGCGTCACGCCGAGCGACGCCGCGTGGTCGAACAGCGAGCACAGGTCGTCGGGGTCGAGTTCGAACCGGGCGAGCAGGTCGAGCACGTACTGCGAGCCGAGGTCCTCGTCCGGGGCGTCGAGTCGGCCACCGTCTCGGTAGAGCGTCGCCAGATCGCGCATCTGGAACTTCACGGCGTCGGCGCCGGCCGAGGCGGCCGCCTCGACGAGTTCGCGTCCCAGATCGATGCTGCCGTTGTGGTTGATGCCGATCTCGGCGATCACCCATACCGGGTGGTCCGGGCCGATCGTTCGGTCCCCCACCCGGAACGGGGCGTCGTCCCGGTCGGCGACGGCGACGAGTCGGCCGCGCTCGTCGAGCAGAGGCACCTGCTGGACCCGCCCCGAGAACGCTGCGGCGATCTCGTCGCCGGCAGCATCCGCAGGGACCCAGGTGAAGTCGGAATTCGCCGCCTCCAACACCGGACGTTGCAGGTCGATCGGGTCCACCTCGAGCAGCCATCGGCGCACGTCGCCGTCGGTGAGCACCCCCTCGAGCACCCCGGCCTCGTCGACGCAGAAGAGGACCCGCCGCTGGTTCCGGCCCAGCTTGGCGAGCGCGTCGGCCACCGTGTCCTCGGAGAAGACGACCAGGTGCGCGATGCGGCGCTCGACCTTCACGCCGGACACCCCCGGCACCCTGACCTGCCCGCACGCTCGGTCACCACCATGTGAGGTTACCGGTGGTCGACCGGGAACCGCCCCGCCGTCGGCGACCCACAGCGACCGCGTGTGGCAGGCTGCGAACAGTTCGACAAGGGGCAGGTGTGGACGACCGACACGTCACCTCGCTGACCGCCGTGGTCTCCCGGTTCCCGGCGCCGTCACAGACATTCATCCGCAGGAAGCTGATGGGGCTCCGGGACGCCGGCATTGACGTCCGGGTCGCCGCCACCGTCGTGGGTGACGCATCCTCGACCGGCCTCGAGGTCAGCGGCCTCCTCCCGTGGGGGACCCCGACACGAACGCTCGAGCCGAGCATCCGTCGCGCCTGGGGTGGCGTGGCCCGGGGCATCCGCAGCACCGTCGCGGGCTCCCTCCGGTCGCCGATCGCGGCGTTGGTCCAGGCGCCGGTGGCCTCCATGGACACCGACTGGGTGCACTTCGAGTTCTCCGGGATCGCCATCACCTATGCGCCGGCCGTGGACGTCCTGCGCCGCGGCGGCACGAGGATCGGCCTGAGCTGCCGGGGTGCGGCCGAGCAGATCGAACCGCTGGTGGACCCGCGACGGGCGACGCAGCTGTGCGAGGCCTTCGAGCGGGCCGACCTGATCCACTGCGTCTCCGACGACATGCGTCGCACCGTCGAGGGGTTCGGCGCTCCCCCGGAGCGGATCCTCGTCAACCGGCCGGCCGTCCCGGTGGCGGACTTCGCTCCGCTGCGTCGCCGGGAGCCGTCCGAAGGCGATCCACTGCGGGTGCTGTCGGTCGGACGGCTCCACTGGAAGAAGGGGCTCGACGACGGGCTCCGGACCGTCGCCGGTGCCCGGGATCGCGGCATCGACATCGAGTATCGGATCGTCGGCGAGGGCAGCGAGCGGGACAAGCTCACCTTCCTGATCGCCGAGCTGGGCCTTGAGGGCCGGGCCACCCTGCTCGGGGCCCGGGACCAGGAGGCGGTCCGCGCCGAACTCGACGCCGCCGACGTCCTCCTGCTGCCCAGTCTGAGCGAGGGCATCTCGAACGCGGTGCTCGAGGCGATGGCAGCCGGTCGCCCGGTCATCACGACACGGTGCGGTGGGATGGACGAGGTGGTCGACGACGGCGTCGACGGACTGCTCGTCGACGTGGGCGACCACGAGGCCATGGCGGAGCACCTGGCCGGGCTGGCGGAGGACCCCGAGCGACGCCACCGACTGGAGATCGCGGCGGCCGACCGGGCCGACCGCGAGTTCGACCTGAGTCGACAGATCAGCCTGTTCCTGGGGGCGTACGGGGCGTCCTGAGACGCCGGAGCGGTCTCAGCCCTTGACCTGGGAGAGCGCAATCGCCTCCCGGTAGAACTCGTCGTCCCGCTCGAGCTCGGCGCGGGTGCCGAACGCCTGCAGCCGACCGTCCCGCAGCACCATGAACCGGTCGCAGATGTTGAGCGTCGACAGGCGGTGCGCGATCACGAACAGCGTCACCCGGCCCTTGAGCTCCGCGAGCGTCTCGTGGACCAGTGACTCCGAACGCATGTCGAGCGCGCTCGTCGGCTCGTCGAGCACGAGCATGGACGGGTTGGTCACCAGCGCCCGGGCGATGCAGACCCGCTGACGCTGGCCACCCGAGAGCGAACCGCCACGACTTCCGAGCACCGTCTGGTAGCCGTCGGGCATCGCCAGGATCTCGTCGTGGACGTGCGCCCGCCGGGCGGCGGCCTCGACCTGCTCCTGGGTGACACCGGGGCGGAAGAAGGCGATGTTGTTCGCGATCGTGTCGTCGAACGTGCGGGAGTCCTGCGGCACGAACGACACCAGGTCGAACCAGGAGTCGTCGTCGACGTCGCCGGCCGACACCCCGTCGAGGGTGTAGGACCCGCGCTGGGCGTGCCGCAGGCGGAGCAGCAACTGGATGAGCGTCGACTTGCCGCTGCCCGACGGCCCGATGATGCCGACCGCCTCGCCGGCCTCGACCTCGAAGCTCACGTCGTCGAGCGCCGAGGAGCGCTCGTCGTAGGAGTAGCCGACGTCTCGGAAGCTGATGGCACCGACGCGGTCCAGACGGACCGACCCGGAGGGTGGGCGGGCGGCGCGGAAGAACTCCCGCTCGGCGAAGAGGCGGTCGATGTAGGGCACCAGGTCGCCCAGACCGTGGTAGGCGGCCTGCAGGCCGCTGGTCTGGTTGAGCGCCCGGATGAGCACGACCACGATGGCGCCGATGGCCGCCAGTGGGCGGTCCAGGAACAGGTCCATGCCGACCAGGGCGGCCAGCAGGATGAGCACCGCCGCCGAGGTGTAGATGCCGGTCACCATCCGGGCCATGAGCTGGGCCCGGAACAGCGACGCGATCTCCTTGCGGGTCGCCCGGTCCAGCCGGTCCGCAACCTCGCCGCTGACGCCGAAGGACCGGATCTCGAGGCTCATGTCGATGGCCTCGCGCGACTGGACCCCGTAGACGACGCCCTGCTGCATCTGCTGCCGCCCGAGCCGCTTCGCCTTGATCGTCATGGGCCGGAGCCCGACGAAGAGCAACATGCCGAACACCACGATCATCGCCGAGGCGAGCGGGTCGACCACGAACGCCGAGATCAACAGCGCCAGCACCATGAAGCCCGTGCTCAGGATCAGGCCGACGCTGATCACCGCCGCTTGGGTCTTGGCCAGGTGCCGCTGCAGCAGGTCCTGCACGGCCGCCTCCGGCACCGCCGACTGCACCTCCCAGGAGGCGCTGACGAAGTCCTCGAAGGTCCCGTTCCGGAGCCGCTGGGTCAGGCGGGCCGTGGTCCGGGCGCCCAGCCGGGACGCCACGTACTGCAGGCCGAGCCGCAGGGCCGTGAGGGCGAGGGCGACCACGAACAGGGTGCGGACCGGCAGGGTCCCCAGACCGAACAGGGACGCCTGCTGGTCGACGAGCGTGTCCCCGCCGATGGACAGCGCCAGGTTGGCGATGAGCACGAGGAGCGTCGCCTCGCAGAGGCCACCGAGGAACGAGGCCACGCCCACCCCGACCAGTCCCGGCTCCTCGCCACGGAAGAGCTTCCGGATCGCCGGCAGCATCGGCTGGTCGCCGGGCGTCGGGTCACCGAACAGCTGCTCGGCTGCCGTGGCCACGCGCTCGGGCGTCGGTTCGGCCACGTCGGGCGCGACGGGGTCAGAGACCGGCTCGGTCGCCTCGCCGGTGCTCACCCGAGTGCCTCGTACATCCGGGCGAACTGCGCTCGCTGTGTTCCCACGTCGTGCCCCTTCGTGACGGTCTCCCGCCCGGCCCGACCCAACCGCCGGGCCAGGTCCGGGTCCGACAGGACCCGGTCGATCGCCGTGCTTAGGCTACCGGGATCACCGACGGGACACAGCAGGCTGTTCTGCCCGTCGTCGAGCACCTCGGGCATGCCGCCGGCGCGGGTCGAGACGACCGGGACCTCGAGGGCCATCGCCTCCAGGACAGCGTTGCTCGTGCCCTCGGACCGGCTCGAACAGACCGCCACCGCCGCGGAGTCGAGGAGTTCGCGGACCTGCTCGGGCGGCACCGATCCGGTCAGCTCGACTGCGTCGCCCAGGCCCAACTGATCGACGAGGAACACCAGCGCCTCCCGCTCCGGACCGTCGCCGACCAGCACGAGACGGGCACCCGGGTGGCGCCGACGCACCTCGGCGAACGCCCGCACCAGGGTCGCCTGGTCCTTGACCCAGTGCAGCCGGCCGACCGACACCACCACCGGTCCGACGTCGTCGACCGCTCCCCGCACTCCCGGTCGCGGCACGAACCGATCCAGGTCGACGGCCGGTCGGATCAGGTGCAGGCGCCCCTCGGGCACCCCGAGGGACCGGACGACGTCCCCGACGGCGTCGGCCACGACGTGGACCGCCGCCGCATGGCCGAGGGCCTCGCCCAGGGCCGCGGCCGCGCCCGGCACGAGCGTCGGACGGACCAGTTCACCCGAGCCACGGCACGACACGACGACCGAGGTGCCGGCGTCGAGCAGTCCGAGTGCGTCATCGAGTTCGACAGCGATCGGGCTGAACGAGACGTGCACGACGTCGGGCCGCGTCGCCGCCACGGGTGCGGCCTGGAGGACCGCGCGCAGCGACCGGGGCCCCGGCCCCCACCGCCGCAGCGCCCGCAGGGCGAGGCGGCCCGACACGCCCGGGTGACCCAGGACGAACGCCACCGTTGCCAGGACGCCCCGTGGCGACGTGAGTGCGGGCAGCCCCACCGACCGACCGGCACCGGGCCGGGCGCCGGATCGACCCTCGAGGAGTCCGTGGACCGTCACCTCGTGGCCGTGACTCCGGAGGCCGTCCACGAGCGACACGAGGAAGGTCTCAGAGGCCGAGCCGACGCCGTTGACCACCAGGGTCACCCTGGCCATCAGGCCACCCCGTCGCGGCGCACGGGCAGCGGCCGGAGGTGCCGGTCTGCCCACAGCTGCAGGGCCAGCAGGTTCCACACCCCGCGGTGCAGGTCGAGGCGACCCGAGCGGTGGTCCTCGAACCAGGCCCGTAGCGCCGCGCGGTCGAACACACCCGAGGGGAACGGATCACGGTCCAGGAGGAGCTCCTCGACCAGCGGCCGGAGGGCGTCCCGGAGCCAGGAGGCCATGGGCACGGTGAAGCCCTTCTTGGGAACCGGGATGGACTCCGGAGGCACCCGCCGGGCCAGCGCGCCGCGGAGCGGCAGCTTGCCCGTCGTCCCGGAGACGCAGTCGGCCGGGTCGACCCGCTCGGCCAGGTCGAGGAGCTCCAGGTCGAGCAATGGGACGCGGACCTCGAGTGAGTGGAACATGGCGGCCCGATCGACCTTCTGCAGCACCATCTGCAGGTGGACGTCGAGCTCGTTGACGCGCATCCACTGGAGGAGCGCGTCCCGCCCGGGGACCCCACGCAGGTCGAATGACCCCAGGTCGTCGGGCAGCGCCGCCAGGCCGGGGGCGATCCGGTCGAAGTCCCGGGCCCGCAGGCCGGAGTGGGCGTCCAGGTACCAGTCGCCCAACGTGGGGAACAGGACACCGCGGGCCGGTCGACGCGACACCGGCAGCGGCTTGGTCGCCGCGTAGGCCGCGGCCCGAACCGGCCGGGGCCACCGGAACCAGTGGGCCGCATCGGCCACCTTCGTGAACCTGGGGTAGCCCCAGAAGAGCTCGTCGCCGCCGTCACCCGACTGGACCGTCTTGACGGACTCGGCGGCCAGCTGCGAGACGAGCAGGGTGGGGAACGACGAGTAGTCGCCGAACGGCTCGGTGTTGGCAGCCGCCACGTCGTCCACCAGCGCCAGGGCACCGGCACCGTCGATGCGTCGGACATGGGGGTCCACGCCGAGCAACCGTGCGTACTCGGCAGCGGGAGCGGTCTCGTCGCTCGCGGGATCATCCGTGCCGATGGTGAAGGCCGGCACCGGGTGGTCCGTCACCTCCTGCAGGCAGGCGGTCACCAGCGGCGAGTCGACGCCGCCGGACAGGAAGGCCCCCACCTCGACGTCGCTGACGCGCTGACGGTCCACCGCCCGGGCCACGGTCCCGGCGACCGCGTCGACGACCTCACCCGAGGGGATCCGGGACGACGCCTCGGCCGCACGGAACCGGGGACGGAACCGCCGCAGCTCCGGGGTGCCGCCCGGTCGCACCTCGAGGGTGTGGCCCGCCGGGACCTGTCCGGTGTGTTCGATCAACCCGTACCGTCCGGGCAGGTACCCCAGCCGCAGGTAGAGGTGCAGTGCGGCGGGATCCACCGCGGCCCGGTCGCAGCGGCGGTGGCGGACCACCTGGTCGTACTGGGAACCGAACACGAACGCCGCGGGGGACCACCACCACGCCAGCGGCTTTATCCCCACCGGATCACGGGCCAGCGTCAGCGTGGCGGAGTCCCTCTGGAACCAGGCCAGGGCGAACATGCCGTTGAACCGCTCCAGTGCGGCCCGTCCCCACCGGGCGAGCGACCGGAGCACCACCTCGGAGTCGCTCGTCGAGACGAAGCCGACACCCTCGGCCTCGAGCTCCCGGCGGAGCTCCCGGAAGTTGTACACCTCACCGTTGAAGACGAGTGCGTGGCCGCCGTCCTCGGTCACCATCGGCTGGTGCCCGAGCGGTGACAGGTCGATGATCGACAGCCGACGGAACCCGAGGGCACACACCCGTCCGTCGTCCCAGGCACCGGAGTCGTCCGGTCCCCGCCGGGCCATCAGGTCGCACAGGGCCCGGACCTCCGCCCGATCGGCGTCGTCCAGTCCGTCCCGGACCAGCATCCCCGTGATCCCGCACATCTCAGCCCACCCCCGTTCCCACCGCGGTCCGTTCCGACACGACGTCGCCGAGCAGGTCCGTCCAGCGGTCGATCACCACGTCCCAGCTGAACTCGCCAACCGCCCGCTCCATGCCGGCCCGACCTGCGGCTGCGGCCTCGGACGGTCGGCTCAGGTACTCCCCTGCCGCAGCGGCGAGCGCAGCCGGGTCGTCGACGGCGACCAGCCGACCGTCCACGCCGTCGCGCACCACGCTCGACACCGCCGGTCCGGCTGCGGCCACGACCGGTCGACCGGAGGCCCAGGCCTCGAGGACGACCAACCCGAAGGACTCCTCACGGGACGGGAACGCGACCACGTCGGCGGCCGCGAACAGGTCGCCACGCTCGTCGTCGTCGAAGTCGCGGCGGACCACCACGCGGTCGGCCACCTCCGGTGGCGCCGCGGCGACGAGCTCGTCGAGGCCGGACCACCCCGTGCGCCGGCCGGCGACGAGAAACTGTGCCTCCGGACAGGCCCGGAGGATCTCCGGCGCGGCGGCCAGGAGCGTGTCGATGCCCTTGGTGGCGGCGATCCGGCCAATGATTGCGACGGTCGGCCGATCGTCGACCCCGAGTCGGGCGCGGGCGGCCGCCGCGTCCGGCGGCGGTGGACTTCCCGGGACCGGGTCGACACCGGGCGGGAGCACCACGCAGCGGCGCCCGTCCACCCCGGCGCGCACCATCCAGTCGTGCTCGCTCGAGGTCAGCGCCACCGCCCGTGTCGAGCTCCGCAACGGATCCAGCACCGAACGTCCGGGCGTCCAGTCGTCGAGGTGCAGCAGCGGGACCGACACGACGGGAGTCGCCGTTCGCCGCCCGGCACGCACCGCCGCCGGGATGGTCGTGAACGGTGCCGACGTGGCGACGACGACGTCGGCCCACCCGGCCGCGTCCAGCGCGGCGCGCCACAACCGGCGCCCCCACGGCCCGTAGGCCAGGACGGTCGGCCGGATCGTCCGCCCGAGGCGCGCCCCGAGGCGCCGCCCCGCCCGGAGCACGTCCTGGCTCCGACGGGCGACCGGTAGCCGGTGCACCTCCACCCCGGCCATGACCTCCACGCCGACCGGCAACCGACCGGCGTCGGGTGACGCAGGCGCCAGCACCGTGTCGGTGGTCACCACCCGGACCTCGTGGCCGGCGCCGACCAGGCCCTCTCCGATCCGTCGCACCAGCTCCTGCGCGCCGCCGACCGACGGGGCGTAGTTGATGCAGAGGAACGCGACCCGCACTCAGGCCCCGACGGCGCGCCGGATTGCGTCCACCACGGCGTCCTGGTCGGCCTCGGACAGGTAGGGGTGCATCGGCAGGCTCAGGACCTCGCCTGCGAGCTGCTCGGAGACCGGGAGCCCGCCCACGGCGGACGGGAAGTCCCGGTAGGCCGTCTGCTGGTGCAACGGCCGGGGGTAGTAGACGGCCGTCGGCACGCCCTCGGAACCGAGCGCCTCGGCAACGCCGTCACGGTCGGTGAGTCGCAGCGTGTACTGCGCCCAGGCCGAGGTGCACCCCTCGCCGAGTCGGGGCACGTCGACCACGTCGCCCAGCCCCTCGGCGTAGCGGTCGGCGACCCGCTGCCGGGCCACGAGCTCGTCGGCGAACACAGACAGCTTCACCCGCAGGATCGCGGCCTGGACCGTGTCGAGCCGACCGTTGATCCCGATCCGGGCGTTGTCGTACTTGTGGCTGCCCGAACCGTGCACCCGGATGGAGCGAAGCAGTGCGGCGTGCTCCTCGGAGATCGCGAACACGGCGCCACCGTCGCCGTAGCAGCCGAGCGGCTTGGCCGGGAAGAACGAGGTCGTCGTGATCGGCGCCAGCGTGCCCACGGAACGGCCGTTCCGGGTCGCCCCGAAGCTCTGGGCGGCGTCGGCCAGCACCCACAACCCCGCCGGTTCGGCGACCGCCGAGATCGCCTCGTAGTCCGCCGGCTGGCCGAACAGGTCGACGGGCACCACGCCCACGGGGCGCAGCCCGGCGGGTGGCTCAGCGATCGCCCGGGCCAGGTGGCCGGCATCGACGTTGAACGTGGCGGCCTCCACGTCGATGAACACCGGCGTCGCCCCGAGGAGGGCGACCGACTCGGCGGTGGAGGCGAAGGTGAAGCTCGGGACGAACACGGCATCGCCCGGTCCGACACCGAACGCCATCATCGCCATGACCAGCGCATCGGTCCCACTGGCGCAGCTCACCACCTGCGGCGCAGCGCAGAACGCGGCGAGCTCCGCCTCCAGCTCGGTGACCTCGGGCCCCATGATGTACTTGCCGTGGTCGAGCACCCCGGCGATGGCCGCGTCGATGCGCTCGCGCAGCACGGCCTGCTGGGCGGCGAGATCGATGAACTGCACGTCGTCCTCCGGTCTGGTTCGTCGTGGGTTGGCTGGGGGCGGGGTCAGGGCCCGTCGACCGGCCGGAGCCGATCATCGTTCAGTTCGTAGCGCCGCCCGCTGCGGGGGCAGACGAGGTCGTCGCCCAGTCGCTCCCCCTCGTGGCTCATCCACCCGATCCGGCGTGCCGGCGTCCCCACCATCAAGGCGTGGGCCGGGACGTCACCGGTGACGACCGCACCGGCGGCGACGAACGCGAACTCGCCGATCTCGTAGCCGCAGACGATGGTGGCGTTGGCTCCGATCGTTGCGCCCCGTCGGACGACCGTCGAGCGGAACTCGTCCTTGCGGGACACCTCGGCCCGGGGGTTGTAGACGTTGGTGAACACACACGACGGGCCACAGAACACCCCGTCCTCCAGGGTGACGCCGTCGTAGACGCTCACGTTGTTCTGGATCCGGCACCGGTCCCCGACCGTGACCCGGGGACCGACCACGACGTTCTGGCCGAGCGCACAGTCCGCTCCGATCGTCGACCCAGACAGCACATGGCTGAAGTGCCAGACCTTGGTGCCCGGACCGATCCGGACGTCGTCGTCCACGTACGCAGACTCGTGAACCATCACGCCCGGGAACCGCCCGTCGCCGGCGTCGTCGCCGCCCGGCCGGGCCGGCTCCGCCTCGGCGAGGGACTGCTGTGCCGCCGAGAGCACCCGCAGCACCCGGAGCCCCTCCCGACCGTCGGTGCGGGGCGCCGAGCCGTCACGGACGGACGTCAGGAAGTGCTCGCACTCGAGGCGCAGCGGCTCATCGGGTTTCAGCGCCACGGGCTCGCAGTCGGCCTTGACGGGCATGGGCACGTCGCCGTCCCACTCGACACCGTGCCGATAGACGACGAGCTTGGTGTCCCAGGACTCGACGTCGTCGAATACGGCCATCCCGTCGGAGCCGACGACCACCAGCCGCTGCTCCTTGAACGGGTGGAGCCACGACACGAACACGTGCGCCTCCGGTCCCGAGGGGAAGCGCAGATGGGTCGTCGTGACGTCTGGGACACCGGTCGACAGGAACGTGGAACCGACCGCCACCACCTCGTCGGGCTCCTCACCGGCGAGCGCCAGCAACATGGAGAGGTCGTGCGGGGCGAAGCTCCAGAGGATGTTCTCCTCCCGGCGGATCTTCCCCAGGTTGAGCCGATTGGAGTACAGGTAGCGGAGGTCGCCCAGCTCACCGCGCTCGACCAGGTCGACGAGTGCCAGGAAGGCCGGGTGGTACTGCAGCAGGTGGCCCACCATCAGGGTGACGCCAGCGGCATCGGCGGCGTCCACCACCTCCTCGGCGTCCTCCACCCGCAGCGCCAGGGGCTTCTCGACGAACACGTGCTTGCCGGCGGCGATGGCGGCCAACGCCAGCTCGGCGTGCTGCCGGGCCGGAGCGGCGATGGCGACCGCACCGATGGCATGGTCGGCGAGCACCTCGCTGAGCTCCCGAGCTTCAGCGCCGTGCTCAGCGGCAAGCGCTGCAGCGATCTCGGTGGCCGGATCCACCACGGCCACTAGCTCTCCGAGCTGGGCGAAGGAGCGAACCAGATTGCGACCCCAGTAGCCGCAGCCGATCACCGCTACCCCGATACTCGGACCCCCGGTGGTCATAAATCGCTCGCCCCCTGTGACGCTCACTCCGGCGCCATCAGTGTACGGGGACGGACCCTGAATCCTCCGACCCGACGACGGTCGACCACCATGCGGCACTCACGACATCGGGAGCGAAGTGGGAGCGAATCCACTCCTGCAGCAGTAGTCCCGACTCCGCAGCAGGCTGGGGGTGCTCGATGAAGAACTCGACGGCAGCGACGAGCCCCTGGAGATCCCCCTGCTCGACGACCAATCCTCGACCATCGGCCAGCAACGCTGGGAGGCCTCCTGTCGCCATGGCCACAACCGGCGCACCCCGGGCACCAGCCTCGAGCGCCACCAGTGGGAGTGGGTCCTCCCGACTGGGGATGACCACGACTCCAACTGTTTCATCATCGCTCCAAGGGTCGTCGGACGGCTCGATCCACTCGGTCGCCGACGACGCCTCCACCCACCACTGGTCACGGCCCGCCGGACGACCGCCGATCCATCTCACTGGAACGTCGATACCTCGCCGATGGAGTTCGGTGGCGATGGCGTTCATCCGGTCAGCTCCCTTGCGCCAGTCCGGCGAACCCACGCCGACCACCCTCCGTGCGATCGGCCGTGTGGGTTCGAGCGGAGCGATGACGTCCGCACAGCCGGGCACGACTGGAGTCGGGCCGCCCCAGCCACAGAAGCGTTCGATGGAAGCGGAAACCTCGGGGGTCACGACTGCGACGGTCTCGGCACGATTGAGCTCGTCCCGGAGGAGGGCGGGCTCGACGCATCGACTCAGCGCCACATCGAGTTCGTGGAGATGGATCGCAGTCGCCGCCGACGGCGGCCCGGCTCCGAGGAGTTGCAGGGATCCCGCTCCGTGCCAGACCACGAGGTCCGGATGGGGAAGGCGTCGCGCCGCACGGCGGACGTCCATCGAGACAGCCGCTGCCGCAATGCGACCACCGAGCGGGGCGGCGAGTCGAGCCCCTCGGCGGCGGGTCGATTGCCACACCACGCCGACTGCAACACCAAGCCGCTCGAGATGACGACGCACGGGGCCATCCCATCCAGCGAGCACGGAGACTCGGCGGCGCTCGACCTCGGGGAGCGCCCCGAGGTAGCGACCCAGCACCACCGGTACACCACTGCGGCTGAGGTCGTGGACCACGATCCGTACCGTCCGATCCCCAGCGGTCACGTGACCCCCTCGAGGTCGGTGATGGCCGACCACCACAGGGGTGCGACTTCGTCCGGCAGGTGCGAACTACCGAGCGTCTCCGCCAAGTGACCTCCGACCCCTGCGCGGCGATCTGGATCATCGATGAGACCGCCCACGATGTCAGCCATCCCGAGCACGTCACCCTGAGCGACGACGAGGTCGCCGTGGCCGGCCCGCTCGAGCATCGAACGCACCCCACCGGAGTCCATCGCCACAACGGCCCGACCCGAGGAGGCAGCCTCCAGTACCACGAGCGGGTACGGGTCCTCACGTGCGGTCGAGACGACCACGTCAGCTGCGGCAATCCAGGCTCGGGCGTCGTCGGTCGTCTCGAGCACGACACAGCGATCACCGAGTCCTGCAGCCCGACGGTCGAACTCCAACTCACGCCACCCCACCGTCGTGGTGGAACCCCCGACCCAGACTCCAACCGGTGGCTGCTCGTGGCGCCCGAGACATCGCAGTAGGTCGATGAACCTGTCGCTTCCCTTTCGAGTTGAGGCTTCACCACAGGACACGACGAGCGGACGCCCACCGGTTGTGCCGGATCGCTGCCGGCACAACCGAAGAGATGACTCGGCGACTTCGTAGGGGCTGATGATCTCAGGCACCTCCGTGACCCGAGTCGGATCGATCCCCCACCGATCGACCAGCATCGACCGAACTGCTGGACCAGCAGCGAGCCAGTGGTCCACCGAGGCAGCTGCATGCGTTCGACGTGAACCCGAAGGCAGGACACGATCCGCCACGCCGTCGAGCTCGTGGACGATCACGACTCGGCGGCCGCAACGGCCTGCTGTCCCATCGAGGCCGGCGAGAGTGTTGACGACCTCTACATCCACTTCATCTCTCGACCACCGCGCTGAGCGGGACACGAGGTGGGAAGCGCCCTCAGTCACTCGTGATGATGCGAATCCGTCGATGAGGTCCGGGACTCGCCGAGCGAACCGCCGGAATCCTCCGGCCACCGACGTCGGGCCCAACGCCTCGAACTCGTCGAGAAGAGGCCCTCCTCCGAGGAGGACTGTCGACGTCTCGACTGCGGAGACCGAGTGCTTCATCCACCTGAGGAACTCGAGCAACGACGCTGGAGCACCAGTCCTCGACGCATCGTGTCCGATGAACCGGACGGAGGAGACGCTCACACCCTGATTGTGCCAGCCAGCACTGGACCTCACGGAGGAACGCCGAACGAGGCGCTCGACTAGTCAGGCAATTCGTGACCGACCCGTGCAGGGTCCCCTGCCGGAGTCGTTGGTGCCGAATCCGCACCACTGTCGCTGCCGGGAACGCGCAGATCGACGACAACGCTGAGCTCTCGAGGATCGACAAGCTCTGCGGCCCGAGCGGACATCGGCGGGACGTCGACCGCAGAGATCAACGGATGCCCCGATGCGATCGGGTCCTCCTCGCTCCCGGTCAGAACCTCGTGAAGCTTCTCGCCCGGTCGGAGGCCGGTGTAGACGATCGAAACCTTGCGCGGAGAGTCAGCGATCAGTCGTCGAGCCAGATCATCGATTCGAACTGGTTCTCCCATGTCCAAGATGAGCACCCGACCGTTGTGTTCGAGTGCCCCTGCCTGCACCACGAGCTCGCAGGCCTCAGGGATCGTCATGAGGAAGCGCGTCACCTCCGGGTCCGTCACCGTCACTGGACCTCCCGCTGCAATCTGAGCTCGGAAGAGGGGAATGACGGACCCACGACTTCCGAGCACGTTGCCGAACCGAACGCTCAGGTACGTGCCGGAATAGTCGATCGCCGCCTGAGCTGTGAGCCGCTCGGCGAAGCGCTTGGTCAGACCGAGTACGGACGTCGGGGCGGCGGCCTTGTCCGTCGAGATGTTGACGAATCGCTGGACCTCGTATCTCCCCGACAGGCTCAGCAGGTTCTGGGTCCCCCACACATTGGTCTTCCATCCCTCCTCGGGATGCATCTCCAGAAGCGGAAGGTGCTTCAGCGCTGCAGCGTGGAACACGACCTCGGGCCGATGCTCGGCGAACACCTCGTCCATTCGCTGTCGGTCTCGAATGCACCCGACAACAATGTTGCGGGAGTCGAGGAGACCCCGCCCCTCGATCGACAACTGAACATCCTGGAGAGCAGACTCATCTCGATCGAGCATGACCAGCTCCGCCGGAGCGAAACGGCTGATCTGCCGACACAACTCCGACCCGATCGATCCTCCTGCGCCCGTGACGAGGACCCGACGTCCGGTGAGGTAGTCGGCCACCTGCGAGACGTTCAGGTTCAACTCACGACGGCCGAGGAGATCCTCCGCCTCGATGGGCCGAATGTCGCCGATTCCCACTGCGCCGATGAGGTCGTGCACCGCCGGCAGGACGAAGACCTCGGTGTCGACACGGTCCGTTCGAGCCGTGATCGACCGGAGAACCTCCCCGGAAGCCGACGGAATCGCAATGAGCACCTTGCGCGCTCCGGTGAGCTTGGTGACGGTAGCGAAATCGTCGGAGGTTCCGAGCACGGGCACGCCCTTGACCCGGAGGTTCCGAAGATCAGGGTTGTCATCGAGCAGTGCGACGGGCTCGTACGGGCCAGAACGAAGCATCGACAGGACGATCCTGCGGCCGGCTTCTCCAGCCCCGATGATCACGATCGGTTCGCGATCAGGTCCGGCCCGTCGCAATCGGTCCATGCGGATGCGCCAAATGAAGCGGGCCGCCGACATGAACCCCAGTGCGAGGAAGGCGGAACTCACAGCGACGCTCACCGGGAGAACCCGGCCGTCGACTGGCACAGCGAGAGCGAGTACGACCACGGCCAACGTGGTCAGAGCAGTCGCCTTCACCACCGCAGCGAGTTCCTCGAACGTCCCGTATGCCCATCGGTGGACGAACAGGCCGCAGCGAAACCCGAGGACGGTGTAGAGGACCGCAGCGAGCGCTGCGAAGATCGCCACAGACCGCCATGGAACGTCCCGAAACACCAGATCGAACCGAAACAGTGCGGCACAACTCAGGCCGAGCGCCCATGCACACGAGTCGATGGCCACCTGGATCAAGAATCGGCGACGAATCAACACCGCCCCGAACCGCTTGCCGATTTCTCCACGCATGAGCCCCGCTACCCCCTCGAAACGCCGCCATGATTGAACCAGATTCGACACGGGTCCACAAATGAACCCGGTACGGACTCCACCGGGAGGAACGCCGGATGCGGCGATCGCCTGAGTGAGTTCGCCGTCACTCGCACCTCCGTCGTGAGCCGGCGCCGCACGGCGACCGGTCCACACATCATGCGTGCAGTTGATCGGAATGAAGCTGGGCAATCCCACCCTCGAGTGACCACAAAGCTTCACACGAGCGCCGGTTACGGCGAGGACTGGGTATCGTGCTCGTTGTGCATTCGTGGAGGTTGCGCTCATGAAGATCGTCGTGACAGGCGGAGCCGGGTTCATCGGCGGAAACCTCTGCCGTTGGCTCAGCAGTACGGACCAGGTCAGCGAGATCGTGGCGCTCGACAATCTCGCCACAGGTTTCCGGTCCAACCTCGACGGCACCGAGGCCGTCCTCGTCGAGGGCTCCATCCTCGACCCAGACTGTCTGGACGAGTGCTTCTCCGGGGCCGACTCAGTGATCCACCTCGCAGCTCGGCCATCGGTGCCGAGGTCGGTGGCCGATCCGGTGCCGTCGCACGAGGCGAACGCCACCGGGACCATGGAGATCCTCGAGGCCGCCCGCAGAGCCGGCGGGGTGCAGGTGATCGTGGCTTCGTCGTCGTCGGTCTACGGAGGGAACCTGACCCTGCCGAAGTCGGAGGATCTGGCGTGCCAGCCGCTCAGCCCCTACGCAGCCTCCAAGCTCGCCACCGAGTCCTACGCCCTCGCCTGGCAGTCCAGCTACGGGCTGCCAACGTTGGCGTTCCGATTCTTCAACGTGTTCGGACCGCTGCAGCCGCCCCGGCACGCCTACTCGTCGGTGGTGCCGGCGTTCCTCGCCGCAGCCATGGAGGGCCGCCCGCTGCCGGTGCACGGCGATGGAGAACAATCGCGGGACTTCACATTCGTGGACACCGTCTGCGAGGTCCTGACCATTGCCGCCGTGCGCAGCGTGACCGATCCGGGTCCGGTCAACTTGGCGTACGGCAGCCGGACCAACCTGCTGGAACTGATAACCCACATGGAGCGACTGCTCGGCACATCGCTCGCCGTGGAGCACGTGGAACCCCGTCAAGGGGACATGCGCCACACGCAGGCCGACAACACCAAGCTCGTGACCCTTTTTCCCGACGTGACCCCAGTGTCCCTCGAGGCGGGCCTCAAGCTGACCATCGAGTGGTTCCGGTCACGACCGGATCTGCTCGAGATGGCGACGATCGGCTGAACTCGGCCCGAGCGGGCAGTCGCACGAATCATCGGACTGGCAAGGGGGCCCAGTGGTATCGTCCACCGAGAGAGAGGACCGAAGCGTGTGGGGCGACGTGACTGGTCGAGTTGAGGGACGTGTCGTGGTGATCGGGCAGGGCTACGTGGGCCTGCCGGTGGCCATGCGTGCAGTCGACGCCGGGTTCGATGTGATCGGATTCGAAGTCGACGAGCGCAAGTGCAACATGTTGAACGCTGGCCGCTCGCCGGTGGAGGACATCACGGATGATCAACTCGAGGCGGCATTGCGTGCCGACCGGTACCGGGCGACGATCAATCCGATCGACATCGCCCACTTTGACGTGGCGGTGGTCTCGGTACCCACGCCCATGGCCGAAGGCGCTCCCGACCTGAGCTTCATCGAGTCGGCTGCGACGACGCTAGCCCCGCACGTCCGAGAGGGCTGCACGGTCATCCTCGAATCCACCACCTACCCGGGAACCACCGAGGAACTCGTCGCTCCGCTGCTCGAGGACGGGTCCGGCCTGCGGGCGGGCGCTGACTTCCACCTCGGCTACAGCCCCGAGCGCATCGATCCTGGCAACCCGACGTGGCGGCTCGAGAACACCCCGAAGGTCGTCTCCGGGGTCGACGAGGCGTCGCTCAAGGCCGTCCAGGAGTTCTTCGATCGCCTCGTCGACCAGACCGTGCCGGTGTCGGGCACCCGGGAAGCCGAAATGGCGAAGCTGCTCGAGAACACGTTCCGTCACGTCAACATCGCGCTGGTCAACGAACTCGCCATCTTCGCCCACGATCTCGGAATCAATGTGTGGGAGGCGATCGACGCTGCATCAACGAAGCCATTCGGCTACATGCGGTTCACTCCCGGCCCCGGCGTCGGCGGCCACTGCCTTCCGATCGATCCGTCGTACCTGAGCTGGCAGGTTGAGCGCTCGCTCGGACAGAAGTTCCGGTTCGTGGAGTTGGCCAACGACGTCAACGAGCACATGCCCGACTACGTCGTTCGCCGCATCCAGAACCAACTGAACGATCAGGGAAAGGCGGTACGCGGCTCATTGGTGCTGCTCTACGGCTTGGCGTACAAGGCGAACACTGGTGACGCCAGGGAGACGCCGACACGTCCGATCATCGACCAACTGCTGGATCTCGGCGCCGACGTGCTGGTGGCCGACCCGCACGTCGACCTGGCGACCATGCCCGAGGGGATCAGCCTGGTGACCGGCGGACAGGCCGACATCGACCGGGCCGACACGATCGCCTATCTCGTCGACCACGCCGGGTTCGACCGGGACCTGATCGGAGGCGCTGAGATCCCCATCCTCGACTGCCGCCGGGTGCTGCACGGCCCGAACGTCAAACCACTCTGAGTCCGCCTCTGGTCCCGTCTCGCCCGGTCCCATCTCGACCGGTCCCGTCTCGCCCGGTCCCATCTCGACCGGGCAGTGGAAACCGGACGAGAGGACCGTTCGGGAGTGACGATCAGTCGGCACGCACCCGGATCGTGTGCCAACCGCGTGCGCCGTCCGGGGCCACATCGGTGACCTGTGCGGTCTGGGTCTCGCCGGCTTCGTCAGTCGCCCGGACCCGCAGCGTGTGCTCACCCGGATCGGGCGTCCACGACAGCGACCACTGCCTCCAGGTCGACTCGGAGTACGCCTCGCCGAGCCGGGCCTCCCGCCACTCGCCGTTATCGACCTGCACCTCGACCCGGGTGACTTCGCCGAGCATCGACCAGGCCACTCCGGCCACCGGCGTGGGTGACCCGGCGGGGACAGTCGCCCCGACCCGAGGGACGTCGATGCGGGACTGGGTGAGGACCGGTCCCTCGACCGACCATCCCCGCGGGATCCAGTAGCCCTCGAACTCGTCGAAGCGAGTGAGCCGGATCTCACTCAGCCACTTCGTCGCCGACACGTAGCCGTACAGACCCGGCACGACGAGGCGGGCAGGGAACCCGTGCTTGGCAGTCAGCGGTTCCCCGTTCATACCAACGACCACCAGAGCGTCGCGACCGTCGAGGACAGCCGTCGGGAACCCGGCGGTGAACCCGTCGACCGACACCCCCACGATCTGGTCGGCTCCGGGTTGGACCCCGGCCTCGGCGAGCAGGTCGTCGAGACGGCACCCCAACCAGCGGGCCGTACCGATCAGGTCGCCACCGACCTCGTTGGAGACACAGGCGATCGTGACGACACGTTCGATCATCGGACGAGCGAGGAGCTGGTCGTAGGTGAGCGTCACCGGGCGATCGACCCGACCCGTGATCTGCAACGTCCAGTCGTCGGTGCCGATCTGCGGTACGACGAGCGCCGTGTCGATCCGGTAGAAGTCCTCCGTGGGCGTCACGAACGGACCCACACCATCGACCCCGACCGAAGCGGCGGGGGGAACCGGAGGCGCCGGACTCACCGGCTGGGGCAGGAACACCTTGAGCCGGTCGACCGTGACGGCGGCCTGGCGCTGCAACCACCGCCCGGCGACCGCCACGGCCACCGACGCACCAGCGACACCGGCGGACACCCCGAGGAATCGGCGCCGGCTGTCGGCCTGCAGTGCCCGCATCGACACGGCCCGGTCCGCTGCGAGTGCCGCGGCGGCCTCGGCTCCGGCCGACTCCGTTCGTACCGGGCCCCAGCCGGCGGCCGCGAGGGGACCCAGCAGCCGCAGCACTCCGAACGTGACCACACCAGCGATCACGCTCGGAACGACCGACACCGGCCCGGCACTGCCCCGACCGAGCGACGCCACAGCACCAGCACCGGCGAACACCACCACAGCGGTGCCCGCAGCGAACCAACGACCACGGGCCGCCCAGACCCCGGCGAGGGCGGCGACGACAGTGATGATGAGCAGCGTTCCGGCGATCAGCACCACCTTGTCGCTGGTCCCGAACGTGTCGATGGCCCAGTCCTTGACCGCAGGCGGGACCGCATCGATCACGCGGTCCCCGACGACCACCACCGGGGACCGCCACCGGTCCCACACCCCGGCGAGCAGCTCCCCGATCGCCAGGCCTGCGCCCGCCGCCACGATCCCGCAGATCGCTCCGACCCACACGGGCGGCCGAGTCGAGTTGGCGTCGCCGTCGCCGCCACCGGACTCCTCGAGGCGATCCTCGGGATGGAACACGCTCACACCCCCAGCTTGCCCCGAGGCGACCCGCCGGCACCGGCACTCCCCCACCCCGCGCCTGCTTTGTGGTGCGAGCTACAGGCATATGCCTGTAGCTCGCACCACAAAGCAGCGGGACGACGGGGGGGACGACGGGGGGTCAGGGAGCGGCGACGACGAGTTGAGCCACGGCATCGTTCGCCCAGTCGCTCACGGGTCCGGGGACGATGCCGAGTCCAATCACGCCGACGAGCGACAGTGCGAGCGCCAGACCGGTCGCAGCTGGGATGCGCAGACGGGTGGCGCCCTCCGGTGCCTCACCGAAGTACATCGTCGCCACGATCCGCAGGTACATGAACGCCGAGACGACGGCGGTCAGCATGGCCACGACGGCCACCCAGTCGAAGCCCGACTCGACCGCGGCGGTGACCACGTAGAGCTTGGCGAGGAACCCGACCGTCAGCGGCACACCGGCCTGCGACAACAGGAGCACGGCGAACGTGAGCGCCAGCCCCGGCCGCAACGACGCCAGACCCCGGTAGTCCTCGAGCGACTGGTGGTGCTCACCGGTGCGTCCGACGACCGTCACCACCGCAAAGCTCCCGGCGGCCATGAACGTGTACGCCAGCAGGTAGAACAACGCCGCCTCGGTTCCCGCCGGCGAAGCTGCGAGCACGCCGAGCAGGATGAACCCGGCGTGGTTGATCGAGGAGTACGCCAGCATCCGCTTGACGTTGGTCTGAGCGATCGCCCCGAACGCACCCACGACGAGGCTCAACACCGCCAGTGCAGCCACGAGCGGGCGCCACTCGCCGGCGTAGGCCGGACCGAACGCCACGACGAACACCCGGAGGAGCGCTGCGAACGCACCGACCTTCACTGCGCCTGCCATGTAACCGGCGATCGGGGTCGGCGCGCCTTGGTAGACATCCGGGGCCCAGGCATGGAACGGCACGGCGGCGATCTTGAATCCGAACCCGACGAGCATCAACGCCAACCCGCCGAGCAGCAGTGCGTTCTGGGTGACCACATCAGTGGAGAGGAACCCTTGGATCTCTGCGAGGTTGGTCGACCCGGTGGCACCGTAGGTGAGCGCAATTCCATACAACAGGAACGCAGAGGAGAACGCTCCGAGCACGAAGTACTTGAGGCCCGCCTCCTGTGAAGACATCCGGCGACGGTGCATTGCGGTCAGCACGTATGCGGCAACGGAGAGGATCTCGAGCCCGACGAACAACACGATGAGATCATCAGCGGAGGCCATGGTGACTGCACCGGACGCCGAGAGCAGGATCAACACGTACCACTCGGGTGATTCGAGCGACTCCCGCTGCAGGTAGTCCGCCAACAGCAGCGATGCGAACACCACGGAGATACACACCACCACGGTGGCGAACAGCGAGAATCCGTCGAGGCCGACGGCACCGCCGATGAGGGTCTCGGGTCCGGAGTCGAGGAAGCGCTGCCACAACGGCACGACGGCGCACCCGGCGGCCACGGCAGCG
>Ga0194132_10000438_pt1 | contig 85487 bp, 56 predicted proteins | sample TA2KigOf80mmetaG_FD_148612 | JGI IMG/M metagenome (GOLD analysis project Ga0194132, IMG submission 148612) | Freshwater microbial communities from Lake Tanganyika, Tanzania - TA2015054 Kigoma Offshore 80m | ecosystem: Environmental > Aquatic > Freshwater > Lake | place: Tanzania: Lake... | reverse complement strand
AGTGCCAAGGAACTCGTCTCGCTGCCGACCGCCCCCTGAAGGCGGGTTGTGTTCCAGACTTTGGAAACGCCTGCGTTGCAAATCAGGCACTTACGCATCCCAATGCCGCCCAGTTGCGAAAGACAGGCTAGACGACAAGGTCGTCGACCGGGAGCGACCCAAGCCGCACCAATTGCTGAGCGACGATGGCTTCCAACTATTCCGGTGGCGTCGCCTGCTTGGGCGGAGCGAAGCCATAAAGGCAAATCCCCGACTTTCGGGAGGACAGTTTATCGGCAAGGGAAGTCTTCGTGGTGTTTCAAATCGCTGGCCTGCCGGTCAACCGCCCAACGTCGCGGATCACCGATGCCGCACCGGGGGTGTCCAGAAAGAAACCGAGGCGTCATCGCGGCGTTCAGAGCATCTGCTTGGTTCGGCGATCGGCGCGCCCAGCCCTCGGGAAACTCCGAGTCCCTCCCTGGACGCACCGTTGGGACTGAGCACTCGACGACTCGATGCACTCTCAGCGACCTTCGCGTCCTTTGCGTGAGGAACCTCATCAGCCTCACCCAAAGGTTGCAAGGTGCGCGAAGGAAGAAGTGCGAACGTCACTCGCAAGGACAATTCGCTCACCGACGCCGAATCGAATTCTCCCGAGATGATGATCGAACTGTTTTGCCGTCGCCCGGTCAAGTCGGCGGGAGGCCTTCGACACGACCACACCACCATGAACTCCCACCCGCTCTTCGCTCTCGTCATCGACTTCGATCGCTCCGATCAGAAGTCCGACCTCCATTTTATCCGCACCGCCTACTTCCCATCTTTGTTAGGCGACGATTCATGCATTTGACAGAGTCTTTTTTATCCTCATAAAACACGGTTCGCACATCCCATGGGTAAGGGTCGGGAGGTAAGAATGTTCGAATAGTCGCAGCCGACGCGCGGCCTCTTCAACCTCGACCCAAACACCGTCTACCTCGATCGCGTTGCACCAGGCGCACATGCGCAACAGAGATTCCGAGGGGCCTGCGCGATGCTGAAGCAGCGCTTGCGTCGCGCGGGTTTCCTCGGAAATCGTGCGCGTTCTGAACTCCACGCCCCCATCCTCGACGGAAACGACAGTCAGTTCCAACTTGCGGCGGCAGGCGGGTGAGTCACAGCGAAAGGAGAACCGGATCGAGCGGTCGTCCCTCACCCTTTCAATTACTTTTTCATACAAGTGACGGGTCGTCGGGTCACTAATGAAATCCCAAATGGGGCGGTGGAGCACCGCAGCCGTGAGGGCTGCATTGCCTTCATTGGCTGCAGCAAACTCGTCATACTGCTTGTTCGTGAAGCAGATTTTGTCTGCTGCGTTCACTCGGTAAACAATGTCATTGTTTGCGAACATGCGGACTGATCTTTGCACGTTTGATGAACGATGTGTGGTCGCCGAACGACCCCATAGAGGCTATCCGAAGGGGTTCGCCGCTGGCGAGGTAAGCGGAGCGAGACTCACACCTCGCCAGTGGTGAACCACTTCACCGCCGAATCGTATTTTCCAGAAATGATGATGGAGCTCTTTGGACATCCTAGGCCATGGTCCGATCTGGTTTCGCGCGCCGGCAGGCCAAGTCTGCCCACGACAAGTCGCCTGAACGACGGCGTGTCTCGGCGAAGATTAGGGCGAAGCCGGAGGAGGCTTTAGCGACCGGCCTGCCGGATGCGCTTGGTCCGCTCGCGACTCCTCAGACACCATCTCTGCTGCGATGACGACTTTTCTCCATGGCCGTCGCCCGGTCAAGCCCATGGGAAGCCCTCAACACGAGCACTCCACCATGGACTCCCATCCACTCATCGCTCTTTTCATCGGCCGCGATCGCTCTGATCTGAAGGCCGACTTCCATCTAATTCACACCCCCTCTGTCACCGTCACCAAACCAATCATCGACACGTCCCCGGAGGTCCTTCACGACGGGTTGGCCAAGCCGCGCGCTGCTTGGCCGCAACAGCGTGATCAGGGACTCATTTAGAGGATACATGACGGCCAGGGTGGGTCTGCCATTTCGAGCGAAGGCGGGTCAATCCATTCAACCGCTGACACCAGCATGGAAAGACTTATCGCACCTTCGTCCCTAGTTGAATTGTGAGAGGCGACCCCTTGCGCGCACCGCCCGGGACCCACGAGGCGGACGGACAGTTCTCACGGAGGCATAGAGACACGGAGAGAAAGCATCCGAAGCCTGTGTCACTTGCGGGGTCACCGGTTCAAGCGTGCTTCTCCATCTCCGAAACATCTTGGCTCCGTGAGGGCCTTGAGGGTTACGCTGTTGACGAACAGCCTAAGGGCGCCTCGGAAGAATTCCGCTCCGTCCTTTGCGTCCTTCGAGAGATCTCTGCGTGATGAAAAGCGAAATGACTCACGCCAAGGAATCTTCAAGATTTCTGTCCCCGGGGACCATCCCATGGTCAGGATGCTGTTTCCAATCTCGCGTCTGGTAACAGCTTGAGCCTGTCACCGGGTATCGTTTCTCGGGCGCACGCGGAAGAACTGTTGTTGTGTCTCCGGCACGGCGACCCAAGGCTGCCGCGCTGAAGGGAGTGGGGTCCAGGGGCCGTCCAGGGATGGAGCCGACTCGAGGATCATGTTTTCCTCCCACTGGAGGGCGAAACCCTGCTTTCCTGTGAGGGGGTTGATAGGATTGATGGAAATCTGGGGGCATACGACGGTGACAAAGAAAGAGCAGGTCTGTCTCTTTCCGTTCTCGTCCAAAACACATTTGACCTTTGTTTTCCCGAGGGGAAACACACTGCCTGATGGCGGGTTGCATTCGACCGGGACCTTGGTTCCGCAGGGGGTCGAGGCGAAGGCGTCGAAGAAGACTTGGGCTCCGCTGCCCTTATTGCAAGTGACCATCCGATCGTTGGGGCACTTGATGGTGAGCGCTCCGGTGTCCACCACTTTGAGCAGGGTGGTGCAGGTGGCGGTGTTTCCCGCTGCATCGGTGGCCGTCATCACGATGAGGTGCTCCCCGATGCCGACGAATGTTCCCGGGCTGGGCGTTTGGTTGAGCACCCGCACGGTGGGCAACGGACAATTATCCTTGACCTCGGTCTTGGGACGGAGATCCGGCACCTGGGCTCCGCAGACGACCTGGCCGGTCGTGATGGCGACGCCGGTTCCCACCGAGACAATCACTTCGTCCGGACAGGTGACGGTGGGCGGAGTGAGGTCGCCGAAATGAAGTCCACCCGGATATCCATAAGAATCGTAGAGATCCCATCCATAGACAATCACTCCGAAATCCAAGGTGGCTTCCATCGCGTGGGCGCCGGTGGGAATCGCGACTCGTGCCCAGGAAAGTCCGCTCCCGGGGATGGCGGCGAAGGCGGCCACCAGCGGAGCCCCGTTCAGTTTGATGGCGAGTCCCGTGGGAGCGACGATGTTGATGTAGTGCGAGCCGAAGGGCGCTCCGGCGGTGCAAATCATGTGGTCCTTCGAGAAGAACTGCGTCGCCGGAACATGGATCATGAAGGGGTCGGCGTCGACCACGTCGTCCGCGTCCGAGCTGTTCGCGAACTGGGAGACGAGCACGGGTTTGTCGGAGGCGATGCGCGCGGGGGCTGAGGGATGAATGACTTTGGATTGCCCACGGTTGAGCTGCGCCAGGGGAGCGCCGTTGAGGAATACCGAGGTCTTGTCTTGGGCGGCCAGGATGCGGACCGTGTCGCCTCCGGATCGTGTGGCCAGGGGCGTGACGACGTAACTCTTGGCCCAGGCATTGAGCGGAGCGGTTTGTTCAACGAGATAATCGCAGAACATTTCCGTTTTGGAATCCACATTGGCGCATTGATGTCCGCTGAAGAGCGCGATGGGCTTGTCAGACGAAACCAGGGTCCCGGAAAGATCCGTAGTGGCGTCATGAGGATCTCGCAACTGGTAAGTGTCGCCCTCGTTCAGGATGAGTTCGAAGGGTTCGCCTTTGGGATAGCCGAGCAGGGAAGTCGAGGGCGTGATGATCACTCGTGTCTCGTCTTCGGTGGCCACGATGGCGAATTGGGTGCCGTTGAGCGCGCTCACTCCCTCGTGCACGTTCCCATAGCCGCTGACCATGTATTCGGTTCCGATCACGCCCAAGGGCAGCGCCAGGAATCCGTCCGTGGTATGCTTCCGATGGCTGTATCCATACACCGCAACCGGATCGGATGAGACGATATGGACGCCCTTTTTCCTGACGACGTCGACGTCCTCACCGAGATCGGACCCGGCGGGCAGGGTGATCTTGACCGACATGCTGGCCGGGATGGTGAAGGGCTGTTTGAAGTTGATCCGGTGATTGAAAGTGACTTCGCCGGTCGTGCCGGGTTCTCCGACGATGCAAAGGCTCACGGGTGAACTCGGGGACGGATGAGGGTTATAGTTCCCGGGGAAGGTCACCCAGAAATCATCGCCTTTGTTGCTCAGGTCGCAGCCCTGGCTCTTGAGGCTCACGCGGTAGTCCTCCACTTCACCGTCGAGGGCGGGTCCGAGGAAACGTAACTTGCCGGTGGAAGAGAACCGGAACCGGGCGTAAGAGGATCCAGAACGGGCACTCGGTGGAACATTGAACGACAACTTGTTGGCGCCGGCCGTGAGCATGGCGCTGTTGAAAATCTGCTCGCCTTGATCGGCCCAGGTTTTATTCCGGTTGAAATCGAGCCACGCATCAAGGCGTCCTGGTTTGGAAGCGATGACGAGAATTTCGGCGGTTTGGCCGGCCACGATCGGTGTTTTGAATTCCACACCATCTTCGTCGTCGATTGAGGCAGGATTGGCATCATCGCCTTTGGCGTCATTGGCCGGTTGCCCATCTGATTCGGGATCGACCGATTTACCGAGGAAGAAGCCCGCCAGGATGGCGTGTCGGGCGCCGTTTTGGGAAAGCAGAGTCGGGTAACCGCCGCCCACGGTGGCCGCTAGCACGGTGGGGGCATCGCCAAAGTCCAATTTCAATTCTGTCGTGGTTCCCACGGCGAACCGATGATCTTCCACCTCGCCATCTTGAGCGAGTCCTGTGGTAGCCAACCCGCCTTTTCGGCTGAGTCGGAATCGAGTGAAGGCGTCTCCGGTCTTCGCCTCCTTGGGAACTTGGAAAGTGAGAATGTTGGCACCGACGGCCAGGGTTTGGGCGGAGAAGATCCGTTCACCAGGCTCGCTCCAAGTTTGATCGCCATTGAAGTCCACCCACGCGTCGAGGCGGCCACCTTCTTTCGACGTGTCGGTTAGGGTGACTCTGATTTGGGCGCTTTGGCCGGGAACGAGGGGTGAGGTGAGAAGTTCCACACCGTCCTCATCGTTTCCATTGCCGGCCAGGTCGTCCCCGGTGGCCAAGGAGTTGGGTTGTCCGTTCGCTTCGGAATCGGCGCGCGTTCCCAGCAGAAATCCCGGCACGAGCCCGTGACGGGCTCCATTCGAGGTTATCAAAGTGGGGAAGGCTCCCCCCTGTTCTTTGTCAGGCGCGTCGCCGAAATCCAATGACACCACGTTGATCGTGGCGGGAGGACTCGACACACTGCCGGCGCTGTTGCTGACTTTGACCGTGTAGTGGCCCGCTTGCTGGGCCTGGGCTGAACGCACAAGGTAAGCAGGTTCGATCGCGCCCGGGATTTCGATGTTGTTGAAGAACCATTGATACTGGAGTGGAGCTGTGCCGGTGGCGTTGACAAACAAGGTGATGGATTCACCGGCGAGAACGTTCTGGCTGGCAGGGCCATCGACCAATTTGGGCGCGACCACCCCGACCGACACGTTGATGGTGAAAGTGTCCGAACCGGTCAACTGGCCGTCGCTGACTTTGACGGTGACGATGGCGGTTCCGGGGCTGTTGCCGGGAGGCGTGACGAGGACGGTGCGGGAAACGCCCGATCCTCCCAGGACCACGGCGGAAACCGGAATCAAGGCCGGATTGGAGGTGTCCACACTCAGGATCAAATCCTCGGCCGGAGTCTCGACGTCTGAGATCGTGAAGGGGATGGCCCCGCTGTTGTTTCCGGTTTGCACCTGGGCATCCGGGATGTTGGAAATCGTGGGAGCGTCATTCACCGGGTTCACGGTGATTTGGAAGGATCGGGTGGCCGAGCCCGTGCCATCGCTTACGGACACGGTCAGCACGGCGGCGCCATTTTGATTGGACGTGGGAGTGGCCTTAAGGGTGCGTTCTGATCCAGAACCACCGAGCGTGAAACTGCCGGGGGGGAACAGTGTGTTGGAGCTCGATCCGACAGAGACGGTCAAGCTCGCCGCTGGCGCTTCAGCGTCGCTGATGGAGAACGTGAGGGTGGGGGTGGAAGCGTCCTCGTCGATCGTTTGATCGGAAATGCTGGAAATCGCGGGGAGGTCGTTGACGGGGTTTACCGTGATCAGGAAGGAGTCCGAGGCGGACACGATTCCGTCGCTGACACTCACCGTGATGGTGGCGGAGCCGGATTGATTGGAGGCGGGTGTCGCCGTCAAGGTGCGGTTTGCCCCGGAACCACCGAAAACGACACTGCCTGGAGGAAAGAGGGTGGCCGAACTGGAAATGAAGCTGAGGATGAGGCTTTTGGCGGGCGTCTCGGCGTCCCCGATCGTGAAGGGTATGACCCCGGTCGGTGTGTCCTCGTTGACCGATAGATCCGGAATATTCGAAATCGTTGGCAAGTCGTTGACGGATCCCACCAAGAGGACGAAAGAGTCAGACGCCGAAGCGCTTCCATCACTGACGGTCACCGTGATCGTGGCCACACCAAATGCACCACTGGCAGGCGTGACGGTGACCGTGCGGCTGGAACCGGAGCCACCGAAGACGATGTTGGCCGGGGGAACGAGAGCGCCATCGCTGGACGTGGCCGAAAGGGTCAAGCTTGCGGCGGCGGTTTCAATGTCATTGACGGTGAAGGCAAGGGCGCCCGTGTTGGAGTCTTCGTTGATGGATTGATCGGCGATGTTGGAAATCGTGGGTGGATCGTTGACCGGATTCACGGTCACATTGAAGGCGGTGCTGGCCGTGGTCGTGCCATCGCCCACGGTGAGCACGATGTTCGCTGATCCGGAAGCATTGAGGGCCGGCGTGAGGAGCAAAGTTCGAGTGCCGCCGCTCCCGCCAAACACGAAACTGGACGGCGGGAATAGCACGCCATCGCTGGAGGTGCCGGTAAGGGTCAAGCTTCCGAGGGGAGTCTCCAAATCGGTCAGGGTAAAGGTCAGCGGTCCCAACGCGGTATCTTCGTTTGTGGTCTGATCGCCGGTTCGGGAAATGGTGGGAGCGTCGTTGACCGGTTTCACGGTCACGACGAACGTGTCGGTGCTTGATGCGCTCCCGTCACGCGCGGTGAAGGTGACGTTGACGACGCCATTTTGGTTCAGGGCCGGCGTGAGGGTGAAGGTGGCTCCCGTTTTGGCGAGAGTCACGCTGATGTTATTGTCAGGCAGGATGGTTTGGTTGGACGAGCTTGGAGTGACGGTGATGACGGGAGAGTCCACATCCGTGACCGAAAAGCTGACCGGGCCCAGGCTCGAGTCTTCATTGAGGGATTGATCGGCAATGGGGGTAATGACCGGTGGATCGTTGACGGCATTGACAGTATAATTGAACTCCTGGCTTCTGCTGTTGCTACCGTCGCTGACGGTGACCGTGATCAGGGATGAGCCGGAGGCATTGAGCACCGGGGTCAACGTCAGCGTGCGGCTCGTGCCCGAACCGCCGAAAACAATCCCGGAATTCTGAATGACGGAGGTATTGGCCGAAGTCACACTCAAGACCAAGCTGCTGGCGGGCGTTTCGAGGTCATTAATCGTGAAAGCAATGGGGCCCAAAGGGGTATCTTCGTTCCCTGTTTGGCTGGACAACCCTGTCACGGTTGGGGGGTCGTTGACGTTGTTCACCACAATCGTAAAAGAGCGGCTCGAAGAGGCTGCTCTATCGCTGGCCGTCACGGTGATGATGGCCGTTCCGAATTGGTTCGCGGCAGGGGTGGCGATCAGCCCCAATGCCGTGGTGGTGAAAAATACGACGCTGCCCGATGGGAAGAGAACCGGGTCCGAAGATGAGGCGGTGAGGATCAGCGATCCGATGGGCGATTCCGGGTCGGAGATGGAAAGCCCGATCAACCCCGTACTGGTGTCTTCTTTGATGGTTTGGTCTTCGATGCTGCCCACGGAAGGTGGGTCGTTCACGGCATTGACGGTGACCACGAAACGGTCTTGGACGGAAACGGTCCGGTCGGATACGGTGACCAGAATATCCGCTGTGCCGCTCTGGTTCAGGGCAGGGGTAAGGGTGAGGGTTCGGAGGGCGCCGCTGCCACCGAGAACGATGCTTGAATTGGGGATGAGGGTGGTGTTGAGGGATACTGCGGTTACGTCCAAAGAAGTTGCCGCCGTCTCCACATCTCCCACGGTGATGTTCAATGGGCCCAATGCGGTGTCCTCATTCGTGGTCTGGTCGGGGGTAGCGGAAATCGTCGGCGGGTCATTCACTGCGGTGACCGTGAGGACGAAAACTTCGGTGTCTGTGCCAAACCCGAGGTCGTCGGCGGTGATGGTAATCTTGGTCACTCCGAACGCGTTGGCAATGGGGGTCACGGTGACGGTGCGACTGCCTCCAGTTCCTCCGAAAACGATGCCGGCGGAATTGACGAGCGCCGGATTACTCGAAGCACCGCTCAGCGTGGGCGCTCGGGAGACGAAACTCGTAAGGTTAAAGGCAATGGCGCCGGTGTTGGCATCTTCGGCGATGGTGCGATCCACAATGGCGGAAATGATAATGGCCTGGAGCGAGATCGCGCCCTGGAAGATTACCAGGACCAGAACTAGGAGCCGGTAGACGGGGAAAACGATCGACTTCATCGAGGGTAAGAATAGTGAGGGGACGCGGTTTGGTGCGATGGAAACGTCGATCGCCGAACCTACAGAATTTTCACGAGGGTTATATCCGAAGGCTCAACGGAAAGCGAGCAAAGTCTTGAAGGAAGGAAATTTTTTTGGGCTGAATGGTTTGAGGTTTGACTTTGGATGTGGAATTTGATTCCAATCTCGGCCACGTCATTGATGCCCGGTCCAACACAAAGAAGTATTTCGTTGGAAATCCTGGAGCCTCGAGTTCTTCTCTCGGCTGAGGTTGGGCTATTAGCGGCTGAGTTCATCCCCGCTCAGGACCAGCCGATCCCCCCCTCGCAGGCCGTTTCGCTTTCCGTTCCTTCGGTCATTGGAGGTGAAATCGCTCCGGGTAGTCCAGCGGCATCCTTGGAGAAAATCTTCGGAAGCTTGGCCGTTGATGCGGCTGAGTTTTCGGCTGAGGAGTCGACTGACGCACCCTCCTCGGACAATCCTGATTCCGATGCTTTGGAGCGTCCAACCAAGGGGGCAGATGAAGGTATCTTTGGTTCACATGATCCCAAAACGGACATAGATCCTATTGGCCCTATTTCCATCGTCGCTTCAGAGACTCAAAATTCCGGACCTTCGTCGAGCATGGATCGAGTCGGAGGGGGCGGGATTGTCGCTGGGGGTTTTCATGATGGGGAGGTGGATCCGTTAGATCGCGGACAAGTTTTGCAACCGAGGAGCGATCCTCCGGAAGCGTTAGTTTTTCTCACCGAACGGTTGGTGGAGACACTGAGAGCTGCGAATGGTCCGCCTCAGGTTCAGGAGGGTTTGCAGAATCAAGTGAGGCTTCTAAAGGATGGAGAGATCCTTAAAGGCTCGGGTCAAAGTTCTTTGAACTTGATCAATGAGTCTGGCGTTCTCGCGCCCGGCTTTTCCCCTGGGGTCAGCAATTTTTCCAATTTTACGCAAGGTGTTGATGGCGTGTTGGAAGTGGAAATCAATGGCTGGAATGCAACCAACGCGCCAGTCGTTTACGATCAGGTTATTGCTTCGGGGAATGCCAGTTTGAACGGCAAGCTAACGATTTTACTTTCCGGGTTTACCCCGGTGGTGGGGCAAACATTCTCGATTGTTAAGTGGGGCGGAGTTAGGGTGGGGGAATTTTCCAAGTATTTCGGGACCACGATTCCTGGCAACAACCAACTGGCCCTTGTCCCGGAATACGATGATTTGGCGAAGGAGGTTCGGTTACGGGTCGTGAATACCCAGTTTGTCGTTCCCCAGGTCGAGAACGCACTCAACGATGTTGCCAACCTCGTCCAGAACCTTCTCAATGTCAGCCTCCCGGGTGAAAAGGAGCTAGGGCTGATTGGCCGTCCTATTGATGACCTGATCAACGCCAAGAACGCGATCCAGAATACCATTGCCAACGAAATTGGCAGCTTCGTCAATTCCCTGCCAACGCAGGCCCAGGTCACCCAGAAGTTTGAGGAATTGGATGGTGAGACGTTTGGGAATTTCCAGGTGCTGGTCGATTCCGTCTTGGGTCATTATTCCAAGCCCGGCGACCCGATTGTTTTCTATTCATGGGATCTGAAGATCATCATCAAAGAGGTCGAGTTGACGGCGTTGCTGGCGGATGGGTTGAATGAGGTGTTCGACATTGTTTTCGGTCCGGGGTCCAAGCTGACTCTCGAAAACACGGTCGAGCTCGACCTCACCATCGGGTATGACAGCGCACCCGGAATTCCAAGTCCTTTCGTTGATTTCAGGTCGGTCACCCTGAGGACCAAGGCGATCGCTGAAGGATTAGATCCTCTCCAGCTCATTCCGCCCTGGTTGGTCGGGAATCCGTTGGTCAATGTGGGGATGACCGGGGATGTCATCTTTGAGGCTTTTCTGACGTTTCAGGTGGATCCCAATCTTCCCGCGAACCCGGCGCTGACCTCTCCCGGGCCTGGTCATTGGCTGGCGGTCAATCCTCCAACCTTGCCCACTTTCGACAAGTTTGTGACGGTCAAAGGGAGTTCCCTGGATGCCACGCTGGTTTTGAACGCTTCCTTGAACGACCCCGTCAATTTGTGGGCTCCGTTCACCTTTGCCAAGTATGAAGGGGTTCACACGTTGCGCATCGTCGATCCAGATTTGTTTGATAGCGTGGATCCGGATCTGACGCTGATCATCGACGGTAAGCTGAAGGTCTTGAATCAAGAATTGAAAGGGGTGTTCACACTTTCCAAGGCGGGAGCCAGCACGGATATCGCGATCGATGCCGATGTTTCCAAATTGGATCTCAATATTTTCATGGGAGGTGGCCAGCCGATCCGGATTCTGAAGGCAACCGGGCAAGGGAACTTCCTCTTGAAAGGGAACGGAGATATGGCCGGGGAAATGGCCCTGACGATTGCCCCCGGCAATGGACCTGATTTGCCGAACATCGACAATCTGTCGGGAACGTTCAAACTGACCTTCAACAAGGCCAACACCCCGATCTCGGTCCCGCTGCCAGGAAATCAATCCGTGCTGATTCCGGGAGGAGGGCCCTACTATCGAATTGATGGGACCAACGTCGCTCTCGACTTGGGGATTCCGGACCTCGTCTTGCGCGCGAGCAAGTTCACCTTCGAGCCGAATGACGCCACCCCGGCCAATTTGGCTGATAACGAGCGAGATGTCGTCGTGGCAGTGGAGGGGCTTTCCTTTGACTTCGTATTGCCCGGGAACAATAAGCTCGTCAGCGTCACCAACGGCGCCGGTGTGCTGTTGATGACGAAAGTGGCGGGCGAGTCGGGCATGGTCGCCCAGATTACCTCGGCCAATGTGGCGGTGGATATCGTGGGGTTGGCGGGATTGACCGGGCAGTTCAGTGTGGGATTGAACGACTTCAATGTGCCGTTTTCAAGGCAAGTCAAAGTGCTGGGGACGACGAAGAATCTTAATCTCCCCAAAGGCAAATTTCTGAGAGTCGAGGCCACCAATGCCGCGTTGAGCTTGTTGGCGGGTCAAATGGGGGACGCCTTGACCCTCTCGGGCAATTTTGCCTTTGAGCGGCAGGAGGATCCGGACTTGGGCAAGTTCGTGACCATCGCTTTCAGCAATGTGTCGCTTCCTTTCCTGGATGGGGTCGATCAGCAGGTTTTGGTTCTGGACCAGATTTCGGGCATTTTTGTCAGCACCGATCAAGGGATCGCCGGTGAGGCCTCGGTTGGCAATTTCACTTTTGGAGCTCCCGGGGTGTTTAGTTTTACGACCAATCCAAACAGCGTCATTGGATTACAAATCAACACGACCACACAGGCCGTCAATCGCACCGTCATGCTGGGCGGCCAGAGCGTGAACTTGAACGTTGACATCGGCCCATTCATCAGGTTCCGCATGTTGAGGGTTAACCTGACGGTGGCGGACTTCGATGTGATTACCGGCGATTTCGGTGTCGAGCGGCGCCAGGCCGTGTCAGGGCAGGAAATGCTGACCGTCGCCGCGCGCAACGTGGATTTTAATTTGGGTCCGGTGGAGCCGTTCTTCGACATCCGGGATGGTAATGGGCTGTTTGTCATTAATAATGGCCAGTTTGCCGGCGCGGCTGAAGTGGTGGTGGATGTCATCAGCATTCCTTTTCTGGTCCTGGACGACGGGGATCCCGCCCCGGGCATCAAGTTGAGCTTCAATTTCAACAACAACGCGCTGAATGCGATCAATCAGGTGTTTGATTTCAGCGGGGCGTCCTTCTCCGGTGCTCCACCGGCACCACCCAGCCCGAGCTTCGCCCCGGCCCGTGAAGGCGCAGGACGATTTGCATTGGCGGATGACCCGCCCTTGCCTGTTCCGATTCCGATGGGGCAGGTGCCTTTGAGCATTCCCGCCGGTGACTTTTTCGAGGTCAAAGGGCCGCTCAGCATCGGGTTCAACGCTGGAGGAGGCGCCCAGAAACTCTCGGGTGTGTTCACTTTCACCAATGTCGATGCCAATGGTCAGAAGTTTCTCGGGGTTAAGGCTGAAGACTTGAGGCTGCAGATCAAAGCCGGGACGAAGGAAGTCATCTCCTTCCGCGAAGGGGCAGGGCAGTTCGCCATCAATCAGGTGGGATTCGGTGGGAAAGCCTCGTTGAAGTTTGAGTCGGGAATGATCGAGGTTGGCGGGGACATTGCCCTGGAAGTGAACACGACAGGGGGTCTATTCCAAGCCACGGAAGGCGGATACAATATTGTTCTAGCCACTCCGAACTACCTCAAGATTACGGTCAACGGTTTTATTGCCGTCGGTCCAGGTGCTTTCAATTTCAATTTCACCATCACGGTGGATTTTGCGGCCAACACCGTGATTTTCAGCGAAGTGGGCGCCTTGCCCGCGAACTTCCTGGTCAAGGTCGAATCCGATGGCGACATCATCCTGGGACCCGGTCTGCCCGATCTCCCTGACTTTTCCTCACTGGGCGAAGGCGACTTGCTGCCGATGGTCAAGCAGTTCATCAATTGGCTGGATCAGTTCCGGAATTCCTCCGTTTTCGACCTCCAGATTCCCTTCACCGGCGGCAAGAATCTTGGCGACGTGCTGGATTACGCCAATTGGTTCATTGCGAATGTTTATCCCAAGGTCGCCAGTGTGGAATTGCGGCCTGTGGCCGCTTACACCGACGCATCAGGAGCTCCACTGCCCCTGGCTCAGTTGCCCCTGGCTGGAAGTTACCCGGCCTTCAGTTTCAGCCTCCAGGTAGGCAAGTACGCGGCAGGATCCAACGAACCGGTTGTGATTGCGATGCCGGCCGGAGCGTTCGCGAATACGGCTCAGTTAGCCTCGAATCTTCATGCGAAAGTTTCGGCGGCGACGGGCGGGAAGGTCGTTGCCCGGGTGAACAAAAACGGCCAGCCGGTGTTCGCCTTGAGCGACGGTGAGATGCAGAAGCATTCGACTCTGGTTCTGACTTTCACCGGCGCGAATCATCCCCTGCAAAAAATGGGTTTCCGGACGAATCAGAACGCCGTGGAAGTCGAACGGGGCGCCATTGGTGACATGATCCAAGCGATTGGCGGCGCCCTGCTGGGGGTGAGTCCGCCACCCCTCGACCCCAACAGCAAGATGGTCTCATTCAACGCGACCATCAATAAGACGCTGCCGCTTTTCAATCTGCCCTTCAAATTTGGTGAGAACCTGGGTTTGATTGCCGAAGCCTCCCTCAACGGCAGTCTGAGCGCCTCGGCGCAACTGGGATTGAACCTCACGGTCGGGTTCGATTTCAGCGCGGTGGAAGTCCCGATGATCTTGTCCTCCCCGCTCGTTCCCATTCCTTCCAACGGCCGCCTCTCCGCAGACGCGCATTTCAGCGTCTTCCTCAATGGGGACACCATTGGAATTCCGATCACGCTCGCTTCCGCGGATACCGCCGCGTTCACCCGGATGGAACATCTGGTGAACTACGTGAACCAGAAATTCGGCGAGAAGAACTACCTCGGCCAGCCGCTCAACAAGTGGATCATTGCCCGCAAGGCCGCTCAGAGCATCGTGTTCATGGCGTTGCAGGAGGACTTGGACGGCGATGGGCATTTCGACAAGCTCAATGAGGACGACAACAACAACGGCAAGCTTGACGCGGGTGAGGACGATGATGGGGACGGCCGGCTCGACCTCAATGAGGACGCCAACAACAACAAGATTCTTGATGTTGGGGAAGACAAGGACGGAGACGGCATCCTGGATTCCGGGGAAGACCTCAACGGTGACGGGTCGTTTCAGAATCGGCTGGGAGTCATCAACCTGCTCGTCCTGGTCTCGCTCGCCAACGATCCGGCGGCCACCGAAATGGGGATTGGAACCGATCGAATTAATCTGGGTGGATTCGAATTTCTTGGCAGCGCGGCCAAGTCGTCGCTGAAAGGCCTCTTCATCGACAACGCCGAATTTTCGGCAACCTTGGACATCAACGGTCCCGCCACGGGGAAGGTTCGGATTGGCTTCCTTGATGTTGACATCAAACCCGGCAGTGGATTCCAAACCTCCCCGGACATCGGGCTGAGTCTGAAGATCAAGAACGGGGCGAACGGACAGACCCGCTTCTACATTCCGGAACTGATGAACGGGTTGTCCTCGCTGGATAACCTGGTCGCTGATCTTGAGATTACGGGAGGATTTTCGGCGCAGCTCAAACTCGGGATTGACCCGGCGCTGGGCTTGATTCTCCCGAGTGACGCCAACATCGGCATCCTCGTGCCGGACATCAAGAACCTGGCCTACAATCCGGAGCCTTATGCTCCAGGGAAGACGGGACTGTTCCTCACCTACACAGGGCTGAACGGTGTCCAGAATTTCAGCGACATCGGTTTCTTGCAGATCTTGCAAGCCCTCCGAGCCATCGTTTCCACCTTGTCCGAGTTTGAGGAGTTTGGATTCCTCAGCCAGGAGATTCCCTTCATCGAGATCAGCCTGGCAGACATGCTGAAGTGGGCGGAGAAGATTGCAGACGTCGTGGATGGAGTCGCTTCAGGCAACCCGAAGAGCCTTCAGAAGATGGTCGGCATCTTCCAACAGAAGATCGAGGAACTCTTCCACATCAACGGACGCAATCAGAACATCTTCAAGATCTTGGTGGAAGACACACCCAGCCCGGTGCCCACCGTGGTGTCGGGCAACGTGGAGGCTTTGTTCAATCCGGCTGGCGAACGAAACGGACTTAAATTCAAGGCCAACGGCACGGGTCTGGCCAATGCCCGCATTCAGATTGTGGGAAGCACCGAAGCGAGCGGGGGGCAGGCGCTGGCTGACTGGAATGCCGCGACCAAGGTGCTCACCATCAAAATCGATTCGGGAGCCACCACCGCCGATGTGATTCTGACGAAAGTCAACGCCCTGGGATCTCCCTGGACGGTGTCCCTCACGGAGGGGTTGGGCACTGGCTTCGTCCATCGCACCGCGATCAAGGTGCATCTCAATTTTACCACGGGCTTTGGCAAAACCATTCCCCTCCAGGTGAACTTGCAGAAACTGGTGAGCAAGATTGCCGGTGATAACAGTCCCGCCGCGGAGATTCTCTCCCAAGTCACCAGCTTCATCCATATCGAGGGCGATGGGCTTTTGACCGTGGGAGCCTACGCCGGAGTCGTCGTGGATTTCGGACTCGATATCACCAATCCCAAGGGCATCAAGCCATTTATCTACGACACCACCAAGGCTTCTTTGAAGCTGGAAGTTCTGGGAACCGGACTTGAGTTTGAAGCCTCCTTGGGATCCGTGGTTGGAATCTTTGTGCGCGACGGCTCGGTCACCCTCGACGCCGATGGGGATCCTGACACCGAAGGCAAAGCCGAACTCTCTATTGGATTCAAGGATAACAATGGCGACAATCGACACTACTTCAACGAGGACCTTTTCGATCCCGAGAGCTTTGGCATTACGGCCCGAGCGGGGTTGACGGCAGACCTCCCCATCTTCGCCCCCCTTGAAAGCAAACCGCTCGGCAGTGACGCGGATGCCGATGGGAACGGGTATCCCGACAACCATCTGGTGGTGGATATTCCGGATCTCGTCCGGCTTTTCTTCCCGGATCAGGCGAATAATCCGACCGCGACCGTCCAAGTTCGCGGCAATCACAACGATTTCATTGTCAGCACTTCCGATTTGGCCAAGGACAAATTCAAGGTTGCCTTGATCCACAACCCGGCGGTTGCTCCAAAAGCGAATTACGACGCGGGCAGCAACACGCTGAATTTGACCCTGAACAGCGGGGTCACGACGGCCCAGCAGATGATCACGGCGATCAACTCGCAAGCGCCCACCTTCACGGCGGTGGCGACGGCGGATGATGATGGCCAAGCAGCCACCACGACCAACAATTCGACGGGCAAGCTGGCCAAGACCACCATTTCGACCCCGGACTTCAGCCAGCTTTTCAACAATCTGGATTTGTGCGCGATCCTTGATGCCAGCGCCGGGCTGTTCCTTGATGGCTTGGACAGCGCGTTGAAGTTCATTCAGGACGGTCTGAACGACGCCGTGGGCGATCTCGATCTGCCGTTGATCGGGGACGGGCTGGCGGGAACCGCCAACTTCATCCAGGATTTCCGCGAGGGCTTGCTGGCGGACTTGCGCAACGCCATTGCTCAGAACGGAGGCAGCGCGATTGAGACCATCAAGAGCGCTTTGAAGCAGGTCATTTGGAATATCCTGGGCAAACCGGGAGCGGACCTGCTGGTGGATCCGGCCACCGGAGTTCCCTTGGAAACCTTCCAGCAGATTGATATCGAGCTCGATTGCGACAACGGGCTGGAGGTCAATTTGCGGCTGCACAAGGCCTTGTTCAGTTTGGACACGGGGGACGCCTTGAATATCGATGTGGGTGTTCCCGGGTTTGGACTTGAACTCGATGGCAGCCTGCAGTTGCAACTCGCTTTCGACTTCAAGTTCGGATTTGGACTTAACAAGAAGGACGGATTCTACTTCGTCACCTCCGGCACCCCCAGCCTGCCCTCGGTCAATATCAACGACGTCAATAGTTCAGCGAAATCGACGGGCGCCGAACTCTTCTTGGGCTTCAGCATTACTCCGAAGATCGCCGGCAGCGCCCAGCTCTTCTTCCTTCAACTGGATGTGAAGGACTTGGGAAGTTTCTTCAGAGGTGGTTTTGAGATCGACCTGAAGGATCCCAATAACGACGGCAAACTGACCTGGGCCGAGCTTTCCTCTCCAGGACTGGATTTTGGCAAAGTCTTCGTTCCCAAGCTTGGCGCGGAAGCCAACGTGGATTTGCAGGCCGCGTTGAGTTTTGGCGGAAACGCGAATTTCCCGAGAGTGCTCGCCAATTTCCACCTCGACTGGAGCTGGGACCTCAACGAAGGGCAGCAAGGACCCAATGTCTCCATCGACGAGATCTACCTCGATCTGGGTTCTTACATTTCCGATTTTCTGGGGCCGGTCTTGGGAAAGATTCGTGAATTCGTACAGCCGGCGGATCCGATTCTGGAAATGGTGACCACCCCGCTTCCGATCATCAGCGATTTGCTGGGCAAGCCGATCACCTTCCTCGACCTGGCGGAGGCGTTCGGTTACCTCGATCCCGGAACTCGGAAGTTCATTGAGGTCATCAAGCAGGTTGTCGACATCATTCAGTTGGTTGGAAACTACGACGGCAAGAGCCTGCTCATTCCGATGGGAGCGTTCGAGATGATCGCAGACATTGGGGGAGGCAAACCCAAGGTCAATCCGGCGGGTGAGCTGTTCGGGAATTTTCAGCAGGATTTGGAATCGATCCAAAATGCCAATCCGGGCGTGGGCGGGACGGAGACGAGCGATACCATTGGGTTTATGGGCAAACTGGATGCTTCGGTGTTCCATTTCCCCATTTGGGATAACCCGGCGGAGATCTTTGGATTGTTCACCGGCGAAGCGGTGCGTCTGATCGAGGTGCGGCTGCCGACCTTCAAGTTCGAATTTACCTACGTTCAGAAGATCCCCATCTACGGGCCTTTGTATGCCCGGTTCGGCGGCACGGTCGGCGCCGAGCTTACCTTTGGGTTTGGCTACGACACCTTCGGGATTCAGAAATTCATCTCATCGGCGGAGAAGAACGTCCTGGATATTTTTGACGGCTTTTACATCATCGATTTTGACGAGGCAGGGAATGAGCGTCCCGAAATTCGGCTTTACGGTGAGATTTTCGCAGGAGCCTCCATTAACCTGGGCGTGGCAGAGGCGGGAGTCGAGGGTGGCGTCCGGGTCACGGTCGATTTCGACCTGAATGACTTCAACGACGACGGACGCATCCGGATCAGCGAGCTCATCGCCCTGGCGGAGATCGATCCGCTTTGCCTCTTCAATATTCACGGCAAAGTGGATTTGTTCCTCCGTGCATTCTTGCGAGTCGATCTGCTGCTCTTCTCAATCGAAGCGGAATGGGAGTTCCTCACCGTCACCCTGTTTGAATTCGAATTCACCTGCCAGTTGCCGGTCCCGGCCAGCAAGAGTGGGAGCACCCTGACGTTGCATATCGGTGATGACGCCGATAAGAGGCTCGCGCTGGACACGAAGGACGGTGCCGAGCGATTTATAGTCAAACACATCGCTGACGAGGCCGAAGGCGAGACCGTTGAAGTCAATTGGGAAGGCTTCGTGGAGGAGTTTAAGGGGATCAAGAAGATCTATGTGAAGAATGCCGGGGAAAAGAATGACTATATCGATCTTCGCGGCACGACTTCATCCGTGGATATTCGGCTAGGGGAGGGGAGTGACACCCTGTTGTTAGGAAGCGGAGGCGGATTCGTGGATGGCGGCACAGGCAACGACACCATCACGGGTGGAGGCACGGGCTTGGAGATCCGCGGCGGCGCCGGGGCGGACACCATCCTGGTTTATGGCAAGGCCAGAGTTTACGGAGATGACGGCGCGGATAAAATCACCGGCAGCGATGACGACGACACCCTTGACGGCGGGGAAGGCGCCGACACGATCTTATCAGGCGCGGGCAACGACGTGATCGAGGGCGGAGGGGGGAACGACTATATCGACGCGGGGTTGGGCAACGACATCGTGAAGGGGGGCGATGGAGCCGATGAGATTCTCGCCGGGGACGGCGATGACGTCGTCCGGGGCGGCGGTGGCGACGATCTCATCCTCGGCGGTTCCGGCCACGACGTCTTGATCGGCGACAACGGGAACGACCAGTTGTTCGGGCACAGCGGCATTGATTTGCTCGTGGGTAGTACCGTCAAGTCCTGGACACCCAACTGGGTATCCAACACAGCCCAAATCCTGGCCAGTGGGGTGAACCTGGAGGATATCGGATATCAGGATGATCCGGTTCAGTCGGACGATGATTTCATCATTGGCGGAGGGAATTACGACTTCCTGTTCGGGGGGCGGGGGGATGACTTCCTTTTCGGTGGCAATTTCTTCGTGAGCGGGCAGAGCGAAGTCATCGAGGAAGATGACAATGACTTTGCGGATGGCGGGACAGGGAACGATCAGTTGTTTGGGGATGACGCCCAAGGAAAGACCGGCGACCGGGACACCGGCATCGCCGTGCGTTCGGTGGTGTGGCTGGACATGAACGGCAACAGCATTCGGGACGAAGGTGAACAAGGCGTCGCCGGGATCATGGTCCAAATCTTTTCTCAATCCGATCCCAGCTTCGCCGACAAGACGACCACCAAGGAGGACGGATCCTTCAAGTTTACCGGACTGGATCCGGATAAGTACTGGCTCAAGTTCACCACGCCTTACAACACGGTGACGGGCAAGGGGCTGAAGTTGGTGACACCCAATGCCACAGGGAATGAGAATGCCGATAGCGATGCCGTTCCCATCAATGCGGCTAATCCGCACATTGGGCTCACGCCGACCTTTCAATTGCATGTGAACCAGACGCTGAGCACCATGAGCGCCGGGGTGATCGGCGAGGTGGTGCTGGCGATCGCTGAATCCTCCGTGGATGAAGGGGCCAGCGCGACCGGGGCCATGCCATTCTCGTTGAGTCTTTCCCGCGCGGTCCAGTCCTCCGTTTCGGTCCGATTCCGCACCTTTGACGCCACCGCAAAGTCCACCGGTGTTCATAAGGATTTTGTGGCCGTAGATCAGATCATCACCTTCGAGCCTGGAGAAAGAAACAAGACGGTCTCGGTCCCGATTTTGGGCGACACGATGTACGAAGGACGCTTTGAGCAGTTCAGCGTCATGCTCAGCCAGATCAGCTTCCCGAACCAGGACCCGGTCTTCTTCCAAAATGGCGGCCAGGCCAGTTTTACGGTGATCGGCACGATTGTGGGCGACGACGCTCCGCCCGAGTTGAGCATCAGCGATTACGTCGCCGAGGACAAAGCGAACAAGCCTGCGGTCGAAAACACACCGGCCACCTTCGTCGTACGGTTGTCGAATCCGAGCCATGATGTCGTCACCGTGAACTGGCAGACCGTGGACGCGGCAGCTTTCGAGGCTTCCGGCCAAGACCATTATGCCAGCACGGGCCTGGATTATCTTCCTGGAGGCGGAGTGCTGGTTTTCCTGCCGGGCGAGGTCGAGAAGTCACTTAAAGTGACCTTGTTGCAAGATTCGGTGGACGAGTACGAGGAACGATTCTTCGTGGAGCTGTACAACGCCCAGAAGGCGCTGCTGGCGGACAAGCACGGTGTGGGTGTGATCGCGGACGATGACGGTCCGGTGCGCGCCTTCCTGGCGTTGGATCCCATTTACCAAGTGGACGGTCTGCCCAATAAGACACGCGTCTTTGAAGGGGGAGCGGCCATCTTTGAGGTCAGGTTGCTCAATCCCAGCGAGAAGGACGTGTATGTGACGTACGCGAGCAATCAAGGCACCGCCGTTTCCGCCCTGCCTTCCCTGACGATGTTGTTAACCCAGGAGCGTCCGGACTTCATCTTCGCGCCGGATCCCAGTGCCCTGCCCAAGGACCAGAAGTTGCATTTCAAGCCTGGTGAAACCGTGAAGCATCTCCTGGTCGAGACGTTGAATCAGGATCTCCATCCGGAAGGCGTCGAGACCTTCTTCATCAATTTGACGGCGGCCGAAAATGCAGTCATTACCCGCAATCACGGTATTATTGAAGTCGTGGACAACGACTCGGGTTTGGAGGGCAACCATCCCATCAGCTTCGCGAAGACGAACTTCTATGTGCACGAGTATGAAGATTTCGCCGAAATCACGCTGATCAAGAGCGCGGGTGTTGGCGCCGCCACGGCAGTTTTCAATACTCAGGACATCACCGCCACCCATCTCGAAGATTACGAAGGCGGCACTTATATCGTGTCCTTCGCGCCTCACGAGTTCGTCAAGACCGTCGCGATTCGCGTCGGCAATTTCGACGATCACAAGTGGGAGGGCACGGAGAAGGTGGCGTTGAGCATGAGGGGCTTTACGGGCAAGCCCGCCAGTGCGGCGCCTTTCAAGGCCACGCTCCACATCTTGGACAATGAGAACAAGCCCGGAGTCTACCTCGTTGAATCCGAGGTTGAAGTGACGGAAGGGAACAATGTCAAAGTGGTGTTTCACCTGCGTTCCACCGACAATCTGACCGACATCAAGGTCTTCTATAAAACGGTAGATCTGACGGCGTTTGATGGTTTGGATTACACGGGCAGCACCGGCTCCGTTGTCTTGTTCCCCGAAATCGACGCCAACTATTCCTACGGCCAAATCGAAATTTTGGTGAAAAACGACGTTGCTCTCGAAGCTCCTGAGAACTTCGGCCTCTGGTTGACGGGCGTCGAACACGCAGAGTTACTGCAGACCAAGGGCATCGCCACCATCCGCGACGACGAACAAGACGAGGTGAAGGGCTATGTGTTCCTCGACGCCAATGGCAATGGATTCTTCGATTTCAACGAACGCGGCTTGGAGGGTGTGATCGTCGCGATCAGCGATGGAGACAACAATCTCTTTGAATTCGCGGAAACCGATCACGATGGCCTGTATATCGCGCATGCCTCGCAAGGAAAACTAGTGATCCAGGTCATCGAAAGCACCTTGACCATCAAAGATCCCAGCCAGACTGAGAAAAAGTTTTACTCTGGATTCATTCTGACCACCGACAATGATTCGCAGACGATTAACTTCCTGGGGGGTAGCGGATTGGAACTTTTTGAGCCGGTCGGTTACAAAACCAAGGGATTGCGCCTGGGGCGAGTTGATAATCCCGAACCCGTGGGGCGGGGAGGAACGGATGACACCCTGTTTGGCGGCCCCGGGAACGATCATATCGACGCCGGAGCGGGAGACGACCATGTGGTCGGGGGGCATTGGCAGACCGCAACGAACCACTGGTCGCCGATCAACCAAGGTGTTTACGATGCCAAGATTCGCGCGCTGGACCCGCTCAATCCTCCGCCCGGCCAGCAATATGAATGGTTGCGTCCATTGAACGGATTGATTTTCGACGTGAAAACGGCGGGCATGGGCAACAACGCCACCGTCTCAGGCCAGGTTTGGCTGAAGGACGGGGCCTTGCCGTTGATCCCCTACGGGGGCATGAACATCAATCTGTTGGATGACAAGGGCAACATTGTGGACACCGTGAAGTCCAGCGTGGCGATCAATGGCAATTATGCGTTCAACGGCGTGTTTCCCGGCAAATATCAACTCGAGTTCGGTCTGCCCCCGGGATATTCGACCGCGTCGGCTATCGATCCGGATGATTTCCGATCCGCCGTGTTCGATCTCAACGACACCCCCGCCAATCCTGACTTCAGTCTCAACGTGACCATCGAGAAGGGTCCGCAAGTGCCGGCGTCGGACGTGGTGGTGTTCCACAAGCCGGTCTATTCCGTGGGCCAGGCGGATGAGGACAGCCTCGCGGTCATTAAACTGGTGCGAGGGGAGGCAACGCGCAGGGAAGCGGTTGTCCTGTGGACGGAAGAACTTGTAGGCCCGAACGCGGCAAAGGAGAATGAGCATTACAAGCCAATCCGGAGGGTCGTGAACTTTGAGATCGGACAGTTCGAACGCACCCTTTCCATTAAAATTCTCGCCGCTGGGGAAATTGAGGAATGCAAATCCGTGGTTTTGCGCCTGAACCTCTACACGGCTCCGGGCGAGAAACTGGCGCAGGCTCCCCTTTACATCAAGGATGTGGCCGGAGCCATTGAGGACAATGACACCATTCAGGCTGGGGACGACTGGGATCTGATTTTGGGTGACTCGGGCTACATCCCACGGCACCTGCACCCCGGACGATTCTTGCAACCCGCCCCGGATGATCCAGCCCCACCTCCGGTTCTGAACCCTTACAACGAGCTCATTTTCTCCGGCGGTCCGGGTGATGACTCCATCGACGGGGGACGAAACATTGATCGCATCTTCGGCCAGGGCGGAGAGGATTTTATCACCGGGGGTTACGGCCTGGACATCATTGATGCCGGATTGGGCAACGACTTCATCGCCGTCAGTTGGGGCGACGATATCATCGAGGGAAGTTTCGATCGTGACATTTTGGAGGGAACGCGCGATGCGCATCACTCTGTGCAGCGAGGCGCCGGACCCGGCGGGGCTGATCTCCTGCACTTTGACCTCCCGGGAATCAACTTGGACACCACCATCACCTTTAAGGGCATCGAACACCTCAAGTTGGTGGGCGGCGTGGCGAGCAATCTCTTCACGCTGACGAATTGGAGCGGTTCGGCTGAAATCTTCGGCTTTTTCGGCGACGACCGGATTCTGGTTGATCACAATACCGACATGAAGCTGAAGGACGGAGTGGGCGAGTCCCTCACGCTCCTCTCGCCCGTGGCAAAATTCATTCTTCCAGAGATTTCGACCGCAGACGCCTCCGAGGATGGGCCGACGAAATCATTGATCCTGGCCAACGAGACCTCAGCTCCATTGTCCGACATGATTGGCGTGAGTCCCGCGAAGACCGGACTTGGGTTCCAGCAGATCGGGAAGTATCTCAATGGCCACGATCGATCGAGTCTGACACTCGGGAATGGCTCCCTCTATGTGATTACCGGGGTGGAGAGCGCGCACTTGGTCGGCGGTGCTTCCGACAATGTGCTGGATGCGTCGGGGTATTCCGGCGACGTCACCTTCCAGGGCAAGGGTGGCAATGACGAGATGATCGGTGGCAAGGGAGATGACGTATTTGTTTTCACGAATGCCGACACGGGAGTGGATACGGTCACGGGCAATGGCGATGGCGCGTCCGCCGCCTCGGACAAGGGATTTGACACCCTGGATTTCACCGCATTGAGCCACAATCTAACCGTGGACGTGCATATTCTGAACGTCGCCCGGGAGGTTTGGTTGGGGGGGCCGCTGTCTCTCATCTTCGGGGATGAGGATATTGACGCCCTGCTGGGAGGAAGCGGCGACGACCTCCTGATCGGCAACGCGCGAGACAATGTGCTATTGGGAGGGCTGGGGAACGACCGTCTTGAAGGCCGGGAAGGAAGTGAGACCTATCGTTTCGATGCCGACTTGCCATGGGGGGTGGAAACGATCGTCGAGAATCTCGGCGACCCGGGCCGCGATGTGCTGGATTTCTCCCTGACGAGCGGTGTGGCGGTGAATGTCGACTTGAACTCGCTGGCTCCGCAGCCGGTGGGTGGATTGACCCTGGTTCTTGGGGCAGGTGGTTTTGAGGAGATTCGGGGAGGGGACAAGAACGACACTCTCAAAGGTAACTCGGAATCGAATACCTTTTACGGGGGACCAGGGGACGACACGCTGATTGGGCGTGAAGGCGATGACATTTTCCATCCCGGCGCCGGATTCGACACGATCGGAGGCGGTGAGGGCGTGGATCTCTTGATCGAATCCGGTAATGTCCACTTCGTCCTCAACAACGCGAACCTCTTCAAGAGCAACGGCGAGATCGAATCACTCAATTCGGTTGAAGCGGCGGAGTTGAAAGGGGGCGAAGGGTCGAACACGTTCAATCTCACCGGCTGGAGTGGCAGCGCGAAGATTACCGGGGTCGGGCTTGGTGCAGACCAATTCCTCATGCAAGCCGCCGGGGACTTCAAGTTGCTGAACTTGGGCGCATCGGATGTCCGTGTCGAATTGGATCGCGCCGCTGTTGACGGAGTGGCCGATCAGGCATTCGAGTTGCTGGGCATCGAGAGGGTGGAGCTTACCGGCGGGGCCACCGACGATCTGATGGACGCCTCGGCATTGAGCCTGAATCCTCAAAGCCAGCCCAGGATCATGGTGACGCTCAAAGGCGGGGCCGGGAACGACACCCTGATCGGTTCGCCATGGGCCGATACTCTGAAGGGAGGAGAAGGCGATGATGTTCTGTCGGGTGGAACGGGGGATGATGTTCTCGATGGCGGAGCCGGCACCGGCGACAAAATTGACATCGTCAAAGACGCAAAGCTCTTCGTGCTGGTCAACAACGCGATCGTCATCGATGACGATCCGTTGACTCCGGAATCCGAGTTCGACCAGGTCGCTCAGGTGGAATTGATCAAAGTGACCGGCGGTCCGGGCGACAACGTCTTCGATGTGACCGGCTGGACGAACGGGCCTATTACCATCGATGGCGCGGGACAGATTTTCGGGGACACGGTGAAGCTGGAAGGGGACCATGATTTTACCATCACCGACGCGGGCATTCTCCTGGCGGGCGGTGCGGGACAGGTTGTTTTTACCGGCATTGAGCGCGCGCTGCTGACGGGGGGCGACGGCGACAACGTGCTGGATGCGCGAGGATACTCGGGGCAAGCGGTTCTCTTCGGCATGAATGGAAATGATGTGCTCTATGCTGGAACAGGGATCCATGCGCTTGCTGGTGGCGACGGCGCGGACACGCTGGTCAGCGGCCCCGGCAACTCAATTCTGCACGGCGGAGATGGAGACGATCTCTATGTCTTCGACGCCGACAGCGCCTTAGGACTTGATGTGCTTGCCGATTCGGGGGGCACCGACACCCTTGATTTCGGGAGCACCACCACCCTGGGAATCGCGTTGAACTTGGCGTCCAACGCGCTGCAGGTGGTGAACGCCCATTTGCAGCTTCAGTTGCCGGGACCGGCCTGGGTTGAAAATGTGAAGGGAAGCCAGAACAATGACTCCCTCACCGGAAACGATTTGGATAACGTCCTTGAGGGGAACAAGGGAGTGGACACCCTCAACGGAGGCCTCGGGAAGGACCGCCTCGAGGGCGGGGATGAAGCGGATGTTCTGGACGGGGGCGGAGGGGATGATTTTCTCGTCGGCGCGGGAGGAAATGATCAGCTCAATGGCGGGTTGGGAAATGACATATTCGAATTCGATGCCGATGACAACCTGGGCAGCGATTTCCTCGCGGATGATGGCGGCTTGGACACGATTACCTTCGCCAAGACTGAATCGAGAAGCGTCACGTTGAATCTTGGAGTCTTCGTCCCGCAGCCGGTGACGCCGAATTTTACGCTGCAGATCATCGGTCCGTTCATTGAGAGCGTTGTGGGTGGAGCCATGGCGGACACCCTGACTGGAAACAACCTGAACAATTTCATCATGGGCGGCGGCGGTTCGGACCTGCTGGATGGCGGCTTGGGCATTGATATCGTCCGTGAAACGAGGGATGCGGATTTTGTTCTGACCAATACCCAGCTCAAGATCGGTTCTGAAGTCGATACCCTGGTGGGATTCGAACAAGCCCTTCTGACCGGTGGTTCCAGTAACAACACGCTGGATGCTTCCGGGTTCGCCGGCCGGGTTGTATTGTCAGGCTTGGGCGGGGTGGACACGCTCATTGGGGGTTCGTCGAACGACATCCTGATCGGCGGGGACGATGCGGATTATCTCGAGGGCCGTGGCGGGTTTGATATTCTGCTGGGGGGCAAGGGTAACGATTTCTATCTCTTCAATCTTTCGAACATGCTGGGGATTGATTCGATTTTGGAAGCAGACGGCGAAGGGGTGGACACCCTGGTCGGGTTCAATCCAGGGCAGGTCAATCTTGCGAACAATGGCGTTCAGGTGATCAGTCCGAACCTGAGCCTCGTGTTGTCGAATCTCAACGTGGAGTTGTTGCTCCTCAGTCTGACGCCATGAAAACGATTCGGCACTTTTGCGGGTTCCTGCTGGCTTGGGCATCGCTGGCGTGGAGTGTCGAGGTTCAGGGGCAGCTTCGATTTGTGACCGTGGTGCCCGCGGCCGCCAACACGACGTTTGCGGATGAGGATGGAGATTTTCCCGCTTACATCGAGATTCGGTCGCTGGAAACCGGCATCCTCTCCGGCCATTATCTCACGGACGACCCAAAGGTTCCGAATAAGTGGCAGTTTCCGGCGGGGTATGCGCTGACCTCAGGCCAGACTTTGCGGCTGTTCGCCTCGGGTAAAGACCGGCGTCCCGCCGGGCCGAACGGAAAGCTGCACACCAATTTCGGCTACGATTGCAGCGTGCCTTACTCGGGATTGTTTACGATTCAACTGGCCCAGGCCCACACCTTCAGTGATCCGACCAATCGATGTTTCTGCAACGGGCTGCAACTGCTCCAGAAGGGAGCCGTGGCCCGGACGCTGATTCCAACCAACAACATGGGCATGGATTGGGTGCTCGCCAGTTTTTCGGATAAGCATTGGATTCGCGGAGTGACTGGAGTGGGGTTTGATGTCGGGGAGAACCCGTTTCGACAACAGGTGATTTTGCACCACACCTTCGACAAACCCGACCTCAATGCCACTCAGGTTCTGGATAAGAGCGGACCGTTGCTGCATCATGGCACGATGGTCGGGGGGGTTAGCCAAGGGGCCGGACGCATTGAAGAGGGATTCGGGTTTTCAGGGGATGCCGGGGACCAAGTCAGGGTCGCGAATCACGTGGAACTGGATCCCGGGGCCGGTTCGTTTACGGCCGCGATTTGGTTTCGCCCCACGCGAGAGCAGGCGAGCACCGTCGGGCAGACCTACACGGAAGTGATGGTTTCGAAGCAACCTGCCGGGGCGGCGACAGCGCTGCCTTCGGGATGGCGCATCTATCGCACGCAAGCCTCCACTTTCGTTCAGGTTGTGAGTCCCGCGGGTGCCAAGACGATCACTCTGGGTCCCACCGCCCCCAACACGTGGCATCATGCCGCACTCGTTGTGAACCGAAGTGCCGGGCAGGTCGTGGGTTACTTGAATGGGAAAAGAATCGGGATGGCCGCGTTGACTTCGCAAGCATTGGACACGATTGTCAGCCAGGCGGACCTCTTCGAGGGCAGAGATCTGGCCGGTCAGTTTCCTTATACAGGCCAGTTGGACGACTTCATCATTTGGGGAAAGTCACTGGAGGATTCGCAGGTTGAAGCGGTTTTTGCCGCAGGGATGCAGGGGTTGTCGGTTTTGGACGAGGATTTCAATGCGGGACCGGGTCCAGGCCAGCTTTATAGCGGTTTGATCGGGACCGACGTGCGTGTTCCCATGCGAGGCAAGAATGCTTCGGCCTTCATCCGGGTGCCGTTCAATGTGCCCGTTTCGCCCTCGCTGGCGACGGGCTTGAAACTGAGAATGCAATATTCCGACGGGTTCATCGCCTATTTGAACGGGGCTGAGGTGGCGAGGCGGAACGCGCCGGAAAACACGACGTGGAATAGCAAAGCTCCAATCGATCGACCGGATGCCGAGGGATTGGTGGCGGAAGACATTGATTTGAGCGATTACCTCGGTGTTCTGAAATCCGGCGGAAACGTGCTGGCATTTCATGGATTGAGCCATGATTCCAACGCCCGGCGATTCCTGATTCTCCCCACGCAGCTCTGCTTGGAATATGATCGGGGAGCCACCGGCGGTGATTGTGCCAAGCGGACGAATGGCAGGGACTTTTGGATCGCCTTTCCCGAAAACTACGCGCAGGAACCCGACACGCCCCTTGCCTTGAGTTTGATCATCGCGGGCCCACCCAAGACCGTGGGGGTGGTGGATCTTCCTGGATACTCGATTTCGGGTTTCCCAAAGAGTTTTTCCATCCCCGCGGAGGGCTCCCTCACCGTCGCGATTCCCTCGGTGCTGGAATTGAGAGGACCCGAGCAGATCGAGCACAAAGCGATTCGTGTCACGGCTTCCGCGGAGGTCGCCGTTTACGGGACAACTCGGATGGATTACACGACGGACAGTTTTTTGGCGCTGCCGGTGAAATGTCTGGGTTTGGAATATTGGATTTCGGCTTATCCGAACGTTTTTAACGGCATTCCGATTTTGAACGGCACGCAATTTGCCATCGTCGCGGTAGCCAACAACACAGAGGTAACCATCACGCCTTCCGGCAAGGTCGGTTCGCACCCGGCGGGAACTCCGTTTGTCGTCAAATTGAAGCGGGGTGAGACCTATCAATTGCGGAATGAGAACGGCAAGCCCGCCGATCTGACGGGAACCCGCCTTGTCGCCAACAAACCCATCTCGGTATTTGGGTCGCACCGCTGCGCCAATGTCCAATCGGTGAATCAATTCTTTTGCGACGTGGTTGTCGAGCAGTTGTTGCCGGTCAATTTGTGGGGGACCAGCTATCTGGTGGCTCCTCTGGCGACCCGCCTGGGCGACACGCTGCGCATCCTTTCGGCGGAGGATAAGAATCTCGTGACCTTGGCGAGCAGCGACGGAAATCAGAGTTTCAATCTCGACCGGGGTCAGTTCAAAGATGTGTTCATCAAATCCGCAACGCGTGTGAATGCGCGCGGGCCCGCTTTGGTGACCCAGATTTCATCCAGTTCGGACTTCGACCACGTGGTTCACGCCGATCCTTTCACGACCCTGATACAGCCGGTGGAGAGCTGGTTCTTTGATTACCGAATCCAGACCCCCAAGGCGGTGGATTTCGAGGCCAACTATGTCAATATCGTGGCCCGCAATTTGACGGAGCTGAACAGCACGACCCTCAATGGTCTGGGATTGGGGGCGTGGAATCCCGCGGACATCACCAAGGGAAGTTTTGTGGGTGGGGGGGCGGTCTATGCGCAGGTTCGGTTGCAACCGGCCACCGCCTATTTCATCCGCGGGAAAGGGCCCATCGGGCTGACAGGATACGGTTTCTCCGAGTTCGATTCGTATGGTTATCCGGGTGGAATGGAATTCACGAACTTCGATGGGCCGCTCATGAGTTGTCCGCCGGAGGTCACTTTGCACTGTCAGAAGCCGGTGAATTCAACCACGGGACAGTCGCCATGCGTCGCGTCGACGCCGGATTTCGTGTCGTCCATGGACTTTTTTGACGACTGCACGCCCGTGAACCGGCTGAAGATCACTCAGTCCCCGGCGCCAGGGACACCGCTGCCGATCGGCAAACATCAGGTGGTGGTTTCGGCTTCGGACTCCAGCGGCAATTCCACTCAATGCGTGGTGGTCGTCACCGTCGAGGGACCCTGGGAGGAGAAAAATTTTGGCGCTTCCACGGCTTCCAATCTTTCGCTGAAGAGCACGGTTTGGGGACCGGAGGCGGATCCGGACGCCGACGGCATTCCCAACGCGATCGAGCAAGCCACGGGAGCGGACCCAAAACTCAAGACGACGGTCTTGGATATCTTGAAACTCTCAATCGCCACGGAGGGGGGTGTTCAGTTCCTGAAGGTATCCTACAAGCGCCCCATAGGTGGGAATGGCATCGAACTGGTGTTGGAAGGTCGCACGGATGCCGAGGGAGCCGATTGGAAATCAGGTCCGGACATCTTCCAATTCTTGGGCGATGAGACGATCCCCATGGGAGCTTACGAGCAGGTTTTCTACAAGGCGGTTGAAACCGTTGGGAAGCTGGCGGAGCAGCTTTATTTCGTTCGATTGCGAACCGGACCGTGAGGAGCTTTTGAGCAAGGGTGGAGGGCGGTTGATGAAAGACGGTGTAGTTTGAAGCTTCAGACCTCCGAATCTCGAAGCGGAGGGAAGGGTGGGGAGTGGAACGAAAATGAGCCGGGAAGAGGAGGTCTTGGACTTTTCGGGGACGGCAGGGAGGGTTTGCTCTTCCAACAAACCTCGCACCTTGAACATGCCAAGCGCCCATGCCATCACATCCTGGAACGGCGTAAACGCCGCGCTCCTGATCGCCCGATGGGTTCCACTCGCTTTGATGCGTAAGAATACACCAGGACAGGCATGTCGAGCACCTCAAGCATCCCAACGGGATTCCGTCCGTGAGCCCAAGGTTGCGAGGAACGAGCTACCTTGGGTCACGGTTCGCCCATGGAAACCAAACCCAACGAGGTTGTGATGAAAACCTATTTCTGTTTGGCAGGTTAAAGCCACAACCGCGTTGCGGTTGAATTCATTCCAAGCGGCAGGAATTCCTTTCCAGGTTCGAGGAGTTGCCGGATGGTAGGAGTCATGCACGAGATGCGCGTCGCAACGGTGTCCTGCCTTCGTGAGGAGGACTCCGACTCGGACTTGAGTCCGCGGAACAAATCTGCCCGGGGAGGCCTGAGTTGGTTTCGAGTGTTCGCGTGGAGTTGGGTCCTCCTTCTCTTTCTGAGTTTTGATGATTACGCCGGGGTTTATCCTGGCGCGGGCGGCGCGCAAACTTTCGAGTATGCCGATGGCACAGGCGAACTTTCGGATGGTTCCTCGGTGACTGTGGAACGGAGGGATGGTGGGGCGGCGGTTCTCGGCAAAGTAGTGAATCGCGCTTTATGGCTCTCGCACCGGAGTGTGGAACATAGCGCTGCGGCGTTTCGACTGCCCGTGCTCGATCCCAACGGAGTGATGCGCTCTTTCGAATTGAGCTGCACGATCGGGATGAATCGTCCCGACGATCAGGAAACAGGGGAAGGGTGGTCCATCAGTTTGGGAAAATTGCCTCTCGACGCCGGCACAGGCGAGGGCGGATTCGCGCCCCTGCCGGGTGGGATGACGCTGGCTTTCGACCCTTTCGACGAAGAGACGGGGAACTCAGCCATCGTCGTCTCGGTTGGGGGCGTGCTCGCGGCCAAGTTTCCGCGGGTCTTCGTTTACGAGATGCTCTTCCGACCGCTTTCGATCCGGTGGGACGAGTTTGGATTGGATGTCACCTACGATGGGAAAGTGGTTTGCAGTGATTTGGTGCTGCCGGGGTTTAATCCGCGGCTCGGAGACCAATTCGGTTTCACGGCTCGCACAACGACTCGGACGATGGACTTGGCCATCGATAACCTGCGGGCGACGACTCAAGTCGTGCCGGTGGTGGACCGGGGAGGTCCCATCGTATCCGAACTCGCGGCGGTCAACTCGGATTTTGAGGATGAATTTGCGAAAACGCCTTCCTGGTTCGAGTTGCTCAACGGGTCGGAGTCGAGTGTGGACCTGACCGGTTGGTTCGTGACGGATTCCCGGTCCAACCTCACTCGTTGGAAAATACCGAGTTTGGTGATGTCGCCTTACAGCTACCAGGTGGTGTTCGCGTCGGGCAGAAACCGCAGTCTGGCTACGAATCGTTTTCTGCACGCATCCTTTGAGCTGTCTCCTCAGGGTGGGTTTCTGGCGCTGGTGCGGCCTGATGGGCAGACCATCCAGAGTTTCATGGAGTATGGGCCACAGGATCGAGGTGCCAGTTTTGGGGAGCACGCGAATTCGAGGCTGCGAGGCCATATGTTCCCCCCGTCTCCAGGGGCCGTTAATGTGTCAATACCTCAGGAAAAGGGATTTGCTCCCGAAGTTCAGTTTTCCCACGCCGGGGTACTTTTGGATTCAGCGGTCCACTTGGTCCTTGAGTCCTCTCCTGTTCCTGGATTGGTCATTCGCTACACCTTGGATCGAACAGAACCCGGTCCGTCCTCGGCGATTTATTCAGGGCCGATCGCACTTCAGCGGTTGACCATGGTGCGTGCCCGGGCTTACGCGCCCGGATACTTGCCGGGCAGGATCACGGGGAGAACTTTTGTTTTCTTGGACGAAACATTGACCCGCTATAACGGAAGCGAGCGAGTTTTCGACTCGAACCTGCCGCTAGTGTTTCTCGAATCGTTTGGTTTTGGAGTGGACGGATCGAGTGGTGGTTCGAATCCATTCCGACCGGTCTATGCCGTGGTGTTGAGTCCTGACCCTGTGACCGGGCGGGCTTCATTAAGAGGACCGCCGGATTACGCGGGTCCGGCGGGAGCGCACGTGCGTGGTGAAAGCTCTTCCGGCTTTGGCCAGAAGAGTTATGCCTTGGAGTTGCGGGACGAAGAGGGAAAGGATTTGGATGCTTCCCTGGCGGGCATGCCGGAGGAATCGGATTGGATTCTTTACGGTCCCTGGAGCGAGAAGACCTTGATGCGGAACAAGCTGGTGTTCGATTGGATGCGAAGCATGCGCGGACAGGATGGGACGGCGATGCGGACGCGTTTTGTGGAGCTCTTTTTCCATCAATCCAACCCGGCGAGCGGCAAGGTGGGTTATGGGAGTTACCGGGGCATCTATGTGCTGATGGAGAAAATGAAGCGCGGGAAGGATCGGGTTCCATTGGAGAACTTGAATTCGAAGACGACCGATCCTGAATTGATTACAGGAGGATACATTTTTCGAAAGGACAAGGAGGATCCCGTCAAGACGCGCTGGACCACGCCGAGGTTCAACATGCCGTTGCAAAGTTTTGATCCGGATCAGATCAATCCCGCTCAGCTCAATTATCTGAGAGGATTTTTGTCCTCGTTTGAAACGGCTTTGATGGGGTCCAATTTTCGTGACAGCACTGCCGGGTATCGGGCTTATCTAGACCCGGACACCTTCATCGACGCCCAGTGGATGCTCGAGGTGGCCAAGCAGGTGGACGGATACGTTTTCAGCACGTATTTCCACAAGGATCGCGCGGGCCGGTTGCGATCCGGGCCGTTGTGGGATTTCAATATTTCCCTGGGCAACGCGGATTACGCCACCGGCGATCGATTCTCGGGATGGCTCTACGATATCGCGGGCGGAGTGGGGCAGAATTATTATCCGAGGTTGCATAACGACCCGGAGTATCGACTTGCGCATTGGGACCGGTATTGGGAATGGCGGCGGGAAATCCTCTCCGAGGAACGGATTACCTCGACCATCGACGGATACATGAAGACGCTGTTGGACGGCTATGAGGGAGCCATCAGCAATCGGGCCCCGGCGAACATCCAAAACCCCGTGGCTCGCCATTTCAGGCGCTGGCCTGGTTTGGGCGTGAGGGATTGGCCTAATCCAGCCGCGGCCACAACCTTGAGGACGTGGCAGGCTGAAGTGGGTTATATGAGGAACTGGCTGCGGCAGAGGTTGGAGTGGCTCGATGATCAAAGCCTTCGCACGTTAAACACCGTGCTTCGTCCGCCGCAACCCAGTCGAAGGGGAGGCATTCTTGACGCGCCTGTGGAGATTTCGATCTCTCCATTTCAACGTGTGGCGGCTGGAGTGCAATACCCGCAAGGAACGATTTACTACACCCTGGATGGATCGGATCCGCGTCGTCCCGGCGGCGTGGTGTCCCCGGCCGCTACGCGATACAGCTCCCCGATCTTGCTGGATCGCTCGCGCGTGCTCAAGGCGAGGACCTTGGTTCAGAATCAGTGGTCTCCGCTGCTGGAGGAAGCGTATCTGGTCGGGCCTGTTCCCGCGAAGCGGGGGAACGTTGTTATTTCTGAACTGATGTTTCAACCCGCAGAACTGAGTGAGGAGGAGAAGCGCGCGGGACTGGTTGAAGCCTCTCAATTCGAGTTCCTGGAGTTGATGAATGTGTCGGTCCACACGGTCGATCTGAAGGGGGTTTCGTTGACCAAGGGCGTTTCGTTCGCCTTTGATCACGCCGCCGCGGGTGCTCGATTTCTCGGCCCGGGAGAATCCCGTGTGCTCGTAGCCGATCGGCGCGCTTTTGAGATGAGGAATCCGCACGTTCCGGCGGGAAACATTCTGGGGCAGTACGCGGGGCGGTTGGACAATGGAGGTGAGACTTTGATCTGGAGGGACGCCCGTGGGGAAGTGATCCAGGAGTTTCAGTACAATGACACCAGTTTATGGCCAGACGAGGCTTTGGCCGAGGGCAAGAGCTACGTCATCAAGCATCCCAAAGCGGGGGATGATTGGAACAACCCTGGGAGCTGGACCGCGAGCGCAAGATCGGGAGGAACGCCGGGAGTGTCCGGCACGGGATCTCCCCGATTTCAAGGTGAACCGGCGCGGGATGGTGATGGAGACGGGGCCACTGATTTGACGGAGTTTCTCTCCGGCACGGATCCGGAGAATCCCCATTCGCGAGACTCTGTTCAGGCCGTGGTTGTCCGGGTGGACGGCTTGCCTCATCTTGAATTGAGATTCGTGAGGCAACCGGGAATTCAAGGCGTGCGAATGGTTTGGGAGCACAGCTTCGACCTGTCCACCTGGTCATTGGCTGGCGCGGGGTTGAAACTGGCGGCCACAACCCCCTTGCCGGATGGAAGGGTGATGGATGCTTTTCGGGCGTCCGTCGATGCGTCCCCGGCTCCGGGAGCCCGCGCCGGTTACTGGCGCCTTCGGTTTGAGCTGGAGTAGAGGGGGGCTCGAAGGATCCCGCAAAATCCGGTGCATCCTTCCCAAGCTTTGGGAGGTGGCGGATACGGCTCGGTGGAAGGCTGCGGGCGGATATGAAACATGTGATCGACACGTGCGAAGCCCTTGGTTGCGTTCAGTTGAATGGCGAGACTTTCGAACTGGTGGCGGAGGCCCAAGCCATGCATGACGAACCGGGTCGCAGGCTTCTGGTGGAGCTCAAGTCATTCTTGCGGCCGGTTAGTTTGACGGCGAAGGAACGTCACGTCCGTGCCGACTGGCTGCCGGCAGATCACACCGTCAACGAGTCGGCGGAAGCCGGAGAATGCCGCGAAATGACCCGTGACATTTTCAGCCGTTGGGTGCGCAAAGTGCGGGAATCGTCCCCGGCGCTGCACGCGGTTTTACACTGAAATACACGATGGTCGTGAGCATGGAGCAGTCCTATGGAATCGAAAGGCCCCCCAATGAAAACCATGGCGGAAAGAATCGCGCAGCATCCGTTCTGCGCAGGGATGGATGCCCGGCTATTGCAAGAACTGGCCACCGGTGCGCGCGAAGCGAAATTCCCACCCAATCACGTTCTGTTTCGGCAAGGCGAGCCCGCGAGTTCCTTCTACCTCATTGAGAGTGGCAGGGTTTCCGTGGAAGCTCACCAACCCGCGGACGGGACGGTCACGATTCAAAATGTGGAAGCAGGCGAAGCCCTTGGGTGGTCGTGGCTTTTTCCTCCGTTCGCCTGGCAGTTTCAAGCGCGTGCATTGGAACCCGTCCAGGCTTTGATTTTGAACGGAGGACATTTGCTCGTGACCGCGGAACGCGATCATGAGTTCGGTTATGAGCTCATGAAGCGAGTGGCGAGGGTCGCGATGCGCCGGTTGCATGCCGCACGTCAGCAGTTACTGGCTCGGGAAGTGGAGTCGGCGCTGGACGGGTAGACTCAGACCGCATATTTCATGAACGGGACGCCCGGTGAGGACACCGGGCCTACAAACACAGAGGCAGGCGCGATTGTAGGCCGCGTGCCCTCACGCGGCACACTGTCGCGGATTCAAGCTCAGTATGAATTATCCGGATCAGACCTCCTGACCTCGAAGCGGAGGGAAGGGGGAGTGGAACGACAATGAGCCGGGAAGAGAATCCTTAGAACGACAGTTGTGCGAGGCAAAGATTTGAAAAGGCCTGGATGAGAAAGACATAACGAAGCACGAGGCCTATCCTTGATGGATCTGGTGAGTGAATCGAATTGGCTTTATCGCCAGGACCTTGCGAGGATTCATGAAGGGCAATTGCCGTTTTGAAGTTAAACCCTTTGCAACCGACGTAACGCAACTCAAACTCGTCCGGCCAAGAATCCCGAAGGGATTCCGTCCCGGAGCCCAAGGTTGCGAGAAACGAGCTACCTTGGGTCACGGTTCGCCCATGGAAACCAACCCCAACGGGGTTGTGACGAAAACCTATTTCCGTTTGGCGGGGTAAAGCCACAACCGCGTTGCGGTTGAATTGAATTCCAAACGGCAACCCAAGGTAGCTCGTTCCTCGCAACCTTGGGCTGGAGGACACAATCCCTTTGGGATTGAAGGCGGGCTTGCTTACCTAACCGAAACGATTCTTCCGATCTCCTGACCTCATCTACCGCCAAGCGGGCTCAACCCGATTCCACGACAGGTCAGGAGTTCTGAGATTGGGGAGGTTGTTTCCAGAAGTTGCCGTGCGTCCCGATGTTGTTGGTAGGGCGGGCCTGTCCCAGCCCGCCGCCCACTGGATGCAAAACATCATGCTCCGGCGGCGCGCCGGGACGGACGCGCCCTACCTGCATCACCGGCAACATCGGGATGCGCCGCAGAAGTTGCGGGGTTGACTTCCAGACTTGCCAAGCCTGGGTGGGATTCGGAGGGTTCGGCGTATGCACACCGAATCGTTTGCTGAGCTCCAGTCGGCGCATGTCATGCAGTGCTGGTCGCGGCAAGGGCAGGCGCGTCCCATCCCCGTGGCCAGTACCTCCGGTTGCTGGATCACGACCGTGGAGGGGCGGCGCATCTTCGATCTGCGCAGCGCCCACGAGTGCATCAATTTGGGATTCAACCATCCTCGCGTGTTGGAGGCCATGCGGCGCCAGATGGAGTCCGTGGTGTATGTCACGGATGATTTTGCCACGGAGCCCACCGCGGCTTTGGCGGCGGAATTGGCGCGGTTGACTCCAGGTTCACCTCGCAAGCGGGTGTTTTTTTCACAGAGCGGAGCCTCCGCGGTGGAAGCGGCGATCAAGGGCGCCCGCATGTTTCGATACGCGGAAACTTTTGGAACCCCTCCCTCGCATACGGACGCGTCGCTGCCGTATCCCTTTCCTTACAAAATTATTTCCCGCTATCGATCCTGGCATGGGTCGTCTTTCGGTGCCTCCTCCGCCAGTGGTGACCCACGCCGCTGGTTTTTGGAGCCGGCCGCCGCGCCAGGATTTGTGTTCGCTCCCGAGGCCGGAGATTACCGGCCTTACTTTGGTGAAGGAGCGGAAGGCGTCGAACGGCATTTGCAGTATCTCGATTACATGGTGGAACAGGAGGGAGGGAATGCCCGGGTGGCGGCCTTTCTGATCGAGCCTGTGGTGGGAAGCAACGGCATCATTCCTCCACCGGCCGGATATTTGCACGGGTTGCGGGACTTGTGTGATCGATGGGGGCTGCTGCTGATCGCCGATGAAACGATGACCGGCCTGGGAAGGACGGGCAAGTTTCTCGCGATCCAGCACGACGAGGTGGAGCCGGACATCATCGTGATGGGAAAGGCGCTTGGGGCCTACTGTCCTTTGGCCGCAACGATTTTCAGTGAGAAGGTCTCCAGGGTGTTCGAACGGCACATCTTCGGCCATGGGCTGAGCTTTTCCGGCCACGCGTTGTCCTGCGCGGCCGCTCTGGAGAGCCTCCGCGTGCTCTTCGAGGAGCGACTCGTGGAGCGGGCGGAGGAGTTGGGGCGCTACCTCGGGGAACGATTGCGAGCCATGGCGAGTCGGCATCCTTCCGTCGGTGATGTCCGCGGTTTGGGGCTTTTTTGGACCCTTGATTTGGTGAAGGACCGCAAGAAACGAACGCCGCTACGGCGGGCCACGGAGAAGTACCTGCCCACCGTGATGCAAGACATCTCCCGGTTTCTCCTTGAAGAACGCCGCATCTACGTGCCGTCGGACAAATTTGGCATTTGGGTTGTCCCGCCTCTCGTGGTCACGCGGGATGAAATTGATTTCATCGTCGAAGGCATCGACGCGAGTCTGGCGTTGGCGGATGCAGCTTTGGCCTGATCCGCACGATTCCCTAGCAACGCGTGGTCTTGCGTTTCGGCGCGATGGGCGCTCCTCGCCGGGACTTCAGAATGTAACTTTCCGCGTCGGGCACCTGACAGTCGGTCTGGCCCATGTCCACTTCCACCTGACCGATCTTGCGCGCGGTGGCGAGGGCCTTGTCACCCAATGGCTGCACGTAGGTGCCGACGCAGATCACGAAATGATTCATCGCGTAGCGGACCCGGTTGGGCGCGGTCTTGATGGACTTCGCGCATCGGTCGAGCGCGGCGGAGAGTTCCTTGATCGGAAGGCGTTCATCGGGCACGGTGGCCAGAACCGAACCCAGCGTGGACCTGCCCGCGATCGCGACGCATTCCTTGGGTGAGTCGATCCATTGGCTGGCGATTTCGACGGCCAAAGGGTGCTCGGCGGCGAACCACGCGACGGAATATCCGGCAATCATATGCCACGTCGCGCCGGACGCCCATCGGTCGAGTTGCTGGCGCGTCATTCGCGAGCCGTCGGCGATGAGGCCCGCCAGGTACATGGCGTCTGAATTCCCGGTGGCAAAAAGTTCCAGCGCGAGTTCCTGCCGGCCCTTCAGCTTCTTTTGCAACGGTTTGAGATCGCCAATGCGGACACCGAAGAGGGGCTCAGCGGCACCGTGACGCAGGTAGGTGCGCTTGCATTGGGGATTCGCCTTCGCGGCGAGCTCCTTCATCACGTCGTCGAGGTTCATCGCGCTGGACATGGGAGGATTCTGCCCGGGTTTCTCACTTTCGGCAAATCTTGAGGCCGAAGGGACGAGGGGCTCCGGATCCAGAGGAAAAACACGTTCAGAGGACATGGACCATTTCCGTTTTTCCCATCATGAACTCGGATTGGTCCAGCCTCAAGCCGCAGTCGCGCCCATAAAGGCCAGGCGGATACTGGCCCGGCTCCCTTGCGTAGGTTCAATGATCCTGCGATCAAGAACTCGCACGAGCTGCGAACAACCGGACCATCCCGAAGTGGTCTGTCGTGTGGCGCAGGCTACCCCGCCTGCCGTATGGCCGACGGCCCGTCGGCCCTGTGGGCCGGCGGGTGAAGAACGAGGCGATTCCATGCTCTCCACGCGCCGGGTTCCCTTCGTCGCCCCGCACGCTGGGCAGCCTGCGACACAGCAGACAGGGCTGTCTGCGGTAGCACGACAACCCGGTCACCGACATCCTCTGGATGTACGGATGGATCACCTTGTGTATCCACCTCAACTTTCGGCAGGTCTTTGCCAGTGAAGCTTTTGCGCATCTCGGCGCTGCTGAATTGCCGTTTCTAGCAAGAAAACTCCGCCGGGTCGGGGTGCGGAATGGTGAGGAACTTGGGCATCAAGTTAGTTGGGAGTCGGAGCTCAATCCTCACTTACCAGACAGCACACCTCTTTCTTGAAGCGACGAGGCGATATCTAAGACCGCCACGCCCCAGAGCGATGCGACGCAAAGCCAATTCAAAACTATGCGAGTGGAATTGGGATCCGAACGCGGAACAGCAGGAACAGCCATACTGCTCGCCAGCTCATAAATTATTTGAAGTGTACAGGACAGCACAACCGAGGCAACAGTAAGTGCCACGCCAGTCTTCACATCCATGTTTTTAGACCAGGAAAAGGTGATCCAGATTACCGCAGGGAAGCCGAAGACTGCGATTCCCTCTACCGGAATTACATGACACGCAAGCAACGTCGCAGGGCTCAACTTGGCACCCTTTAGGAGGAACTGCACGGAATCAGGCAACAGTGCCAAACACCGACAAAGAAAGCAGAATGCCAAAGTGACTAACACGGCGACGGCAACCCTAATCACGTATTTACCCAACCGTCTGATTTCCAACTGGTGTTGCACTGGAGTTTCTTGCGAACTGTCTGTCCATGGGTTTCTTAACATAGGGATGACCCTATGTGGAGGTAACGATGCAACAATTATTACCCTCTTCCGTTGCGCGAAGGGACGCGGACGAAGGCCGTGATGATGCCGCCGAGCAGGTAGCAGGCGGCGAGAAAGAGCAGGCACTGGTTCTCGGACGCCTGCTGGGAACGCAGCCATCCGGTGAAATGGTTGCCCAGGTAGCCGGCCAGATTGGCGCACATGTTGATGAAGCCGATCGAGACGGCCGCGGCGGAGGCCGTCAAGGTTAGGGTGGGCAGCGCCCAGAAGGGCGAGGGCCAGAAGTAGCCCGCAAATCCCGTCGCGCAAAGCCATGCCATGACCACCGGAAAGCTTTGTCCGGGAATCGCGCTGCACGCGAGGAAAACCCCCGTGGCGAATTGACCAGCGACACAGTGCCACTTGCGGTCACCAAGGCGGTCCGAGGAACGCCCTGACAAAAAGACACTCAACAACCCGAACGAATAGAAGAGTCCGCTGTAAAACAAGGCTGCCTGGTCTGAACCCCCGGAGACGTTTTTGACGGTGGTAGGAAGCCAGAAGGCGAGGGCATAGCCGCCGGTGTTGGTGGCAAAAATGCCCAGGGCGAGCAGCCACACATTCGACTGCTTCAACGCCTGCCTGATGGTCGATTTGCCGGAGGCTTCCTTGGCTTTCGCCTCCGCTTCCAGCACGCCTTCGAGGTAGTCTCGTTCCGCGGGGGTGAGCCATTGGGCGTGGCGTGGCCGGTCGGTCATGAAAGTCAGGGTCGCGATGCCAAGGGCCACAGCGGGCAAACCTTCCACGATGAACATCCACTTCCAACCGGCGAGTCCGAGCCAACCGACATCAAGCAGGAGCGCGGACACGGGAGCACCCATGGCCAGGCTGAAGGGCACGGCCATCACGAGGCCCGACAGAGCGCGTCCCCGCTCGGCACCGGGAAACCAGTGCGTGAAATAGACGATGATGCCCGGAAAGAATCCCGCTTCCGCCACCCCGAGGAGAAAACGCACCATGTAGAATTCCATCGGGGTGCGGACGAATGCCGTCAGTGCCGAGATAAACCCCCAAGTGATCAGAATCCGCGCGAACCACTTTCGAGCGCTCCAGCGTTCAACGAGCAGGGCTCCTGGAATTTCGAGGATGAGATAGCCAATGAAGAAAATGCCCAGCCCGAATCCAAAAACTTCCTCGGAAAAGCGGAGGTCCTCCTTCATGCGCAACTTGGCGAATCCGACGTTGGCGCGGTCCAGGTAGGCCACGATGTAGAGCAGAAACACCCAGGGCAGGATTCGCCAGGCGACTTTGCGACGGAGAGCCTGGGGGTCCACGGTGGAATTGGAATCGGCAGGCGACATGGAGTTGATTCAGAGTTTCAAATGGAAACAGGATAAAAGAAAGGATTCATCGCGGGGAACTTGGTGATGATGAACCGCCCGTGGGCGGGAGCAAAGTCCAAAGTGGATCGGAGAAGGTGTGGGTGTGGCGGTGCATCCACAGGTTGTCGGCGCTGCGCGCGGCAGCGCCGGGGCGCGGCGTTCACGCCGCTTCAGGGCGTGTCTTCAAAGGGGCATGGCAAGCTCAACATGCAAGGGTGCTGCCAGGGCGAAGGCATCCACCCAGGGCGGGCCATGGAACGGGAGGAGATTGCCGCTGCAGGTTGGCTCGAGCGGAAGCGCCGTGAACGGCGCGCCCCGACACGTTGCGGATGCACCGAAGCCGTAGCTTGCATGACAAAACAAAGGCGGAGGCGCTATGGCCGGGTAGGTAGCGAAATCCTGAACCGGTTGAGCAGAGTTGCCCCGGCAGCGGGAAGGCTCTCGCGGAGGCAGAGACACGGAGAGAAAGGATCCGAAGTCCGTCGCTCTCACGGGGTCATCGATTCAAGCAAGCCTCCCATCTCCGTGCCTTTGTGGCTCCGTGAGAAGTCATTCTTTTCCTTCTGACTGATGCCCTGTGCAGGCTGACAACACCCCTCTCTCCGGCTCTCTCCCCACTCGTGCCTCGCGGGGCGAGAGGGAAGGCGAGGTGATGCCCGTGTTATGCGAACGGCCTCCGGGCACCATGAACGAGCTCCGCTCCGTCCTCTGCGTCCTTCGCGGCCTCTGCGTGAGGAAAAGCAAGATGCCTCACCGCAAGTCCACAACGGCCCCAATGGAAACCAGGGCACTCTTCAACCGGCACACCTGGATATAATTCGAGATCTCTGTCTCCAAGGAATTTCTTCCTCACCCTGCGAAGAATGAGCGGGGAGAGGACCGAGGAGAGGGGTTGGCTGAGAATTCCCCTCTCTCCGGCTCTCTCCCCACTCGTGCCTCGCGGGGCGAGTGGGAAAGCGAGGTGGTGCCCGTGCTAGGCGAACGGCCTACGGGCACCACGAACGAGGTCCGCTCCGTCCTCTGCGTCCTTCGCGGCCTCTGCGTGAGGAAAAGCAAGATGAATGAGTGAATTGCCTCGCGCAGAGACGCAGAGGGCGCGGAGTGATGGAAAAGCTCTCGATCCGTCCCTCGGGGCGTCTTGAATTCTCTGTCCCTGAGTATTTCTCGTGAATGCTCTGTCCTTGAGTATTTCTCGCGCCTCAAACAATCCGCGGAATAACCATAGAATCGGTGACGTCAACGATGATCTCCCTATCCATTAGTGTTTCGCGAATGCGAACCTGGAAAAAACAACCGGCCTGCGAGGATTCTTGCCTCGCAGACCGGCTTACCACAATGCCACGATGACTCCAGGAGCGGAGCTCCGGGAGAGCCCGTGTCCTATTTCGATTTCAGGCGGAAGAAACCGATCCCCGAATTGATTTTCGCTTTGTAGCCGCTGGTGGCATTCGGAACCACGGTCCAACCCGACGGAAGACTACTGGTTGTCTCCAAGTTGTAATTGCTTCCCTCCCACGTCAACGTCACCTCACCACCTGCCGCGGCAAAGGCAATAGTGGGCGGTTTGGTCACGATATCACCCGACGTGATTCGGATATTGTCGAAGGCCACGATTTCGTTCCAGAAGGTCGAATTGGACTCAAATCGCACGACCAATTTTGTGGCGTCGGCCGGAATGTCGTAAGTGAAATCCTTCGCAACAATTCCGACCCTTTTCTTGTAGTCCTTGCTCTCCACTCCGTCCTTGAGCATCTCAATGTAAAACTTCTCAGAACCGGTGGGCGCCCCGTATCGAGCAAGCTCAACGAACTCAGAAGGCCCGGCGCCGTCCGGATCGATCTTGATGGAGAAGAAATCGTCCGCTCCGGCATCGAAATCCACTTCGGTCGCCGCCAAGGCGAAGGTCAACTTAACTTTCGGTTTGCCCGCGACGTTGACTTCTTTGAGCGTGAGACTCCGGGGCGTGTCAATGGTATTAAAGGTGCCGTCGGAAATATTTGGTTCGTTGAGGTCCGCTCCCGCCCAAAATGCGGTGCCTTCCATCCCGCTGATCAGACCTCCCAGCAGTTGCACCCCCTTCTCGGTGACCACCACGAACGGCCGGGTGCCAACAGTTCCGGTTTCCGGGTTGGTGTATTGATACGAAGCCACGACCACGGATCCGGGAGGCAGCCCGAGCCCAGGGGCATCAAACGGCTGTTCTTGGCTGACGAACTTAAACGTGGCGGGCAGACCCGCCGCGACGGGATGAGCCGCACTTTCAATCTTGATAACTCCGGGATCAAGATTGACGTCAATCAGTCCGCGCGTGGAGAGCAGCAAATCGCCCGTGAGATCGTGGGCGAACGACAACATAGGCACGGGTGCCGTGGCCAACCGGATCGGATCGCCGCCCGTGCTGGAGTTGATAATCAAATCCACCTTTTGGGCCGTGATTCGAGCCGCCAGCGCTTCGTTGGTGTCGTCGTCAATGACGGTATGCCCCGCAGCCGTCAACGTCTCGACGAGGTAGATATCTCCCAAGTCAGACTCACCGGTTCCACGTGGAGCGCTGAACATGATCACCATGTTCTTCTTGCCCGCGCTCAGCCAACCGATCACGGAATCGAGGAGTTTCTTGCCGTCCGAGGTGAGTGACGCGGGATCCAGCCGGTGGTTAAACGAGATGACGGCCCGCCGCGCCGGTGCGGGAAATGGGACGCCCACGACTTCACCCTTGGCCACCACTTCCGTGCTGCGATTCCAGTAGGAGGAACCCCCGGGCACCGGGTTGACTTGGCCGTTCTTCGGCACGAAACCGCGGCCTTCGACCGTGTAGCGCGTGCCCTCGCCCTCGGACTCAAATCCTTCCTGGTAGAGCACCGTCTGAGCCGATATGGATGAGGCTAAGCCGATGACGAGAAAAGTTAGAGCGGCCATTTGTGGCATGCGGCATTTGCGGCCGCACCGGACGGTTGAGCTGGGAGCACTGTCGTGTGAACCATTCATGACGAGTCTTGAGTTGAGTTTTGTTTTGCGACCAGGAATGCAGCAGAAAAGCCCGGCAAGAGACTGCTTGCAGGGCCGTCCAATTTATTCATGGGGTTAAGTCGAAATAACTACGCGGTGGGATCGCGCTAAGCAACCAAAAACAGGGCAGACCGTGCATCACACGAAGTGGTCTGTTGTGTAGCGCAGGCTGCTCAGCCTGCCGTATCGCGGACTGCCCGTCGGCCCGGCGGGTGAAGAACGAGGCCATTCCATACTCTCCACGTGCCGGGTTTCCTTCGTCGCCCCGCAGGCTGGGCAGCCTGCGAAACAGCAGACAGGGCTGTCTGCGTTACCCCGACAACCCGGTCAGCGATAACCTGCGGATGCGCCTGTCGTTCAGTAGTTCTCATTCTGTCCTGGAGCGCGGCGTTCACGCCGCTTCAGGGCGGGTCTTCAAAGGGGCATGGCAGGTTCAAAGGGCAAGGGTGCTGTCAGGGCGAAGGCATCCACCCATGACGGGCCATAGAACGGGAGGAGATCGCCGCTGCAGGTTGGCTCGAGCGGAAGCGCCGTGAACGGCGCGCCCCGAAAACGTGCGGATGCACCGAGGGCGTAGCCTGCATGACAAAACAAAGGCGGAGGCGTTATGGGCGGGTAGGTCGCGAAATCATGAATCGGTTGAGCAGAGTTGCCCCGGCAGAGGGAAGGCTCTCGCGGAGGCACGGAGACACGGAGAGAAAGGATCCGAAGTCCGTCGCTTTAACGGGGTCATCGATTCAAGCAAGCCTCCCATCTCCGTGCCCTCGTGGCTCCGTGAGAAGCCATTCTTTTCCTTCTGACTGATGTCCTGTGCAGGCTGAGAACACCCCTCTCTCCGGCTCTCTCCCCACTCGTGCCTCGCGGGGCGAGAGGGAAGGCGAGGTGATGCCCGTGCATTCCGAAGTTGTCTGTCGTGTGGCGCAGGCTGGCCAGTCTGCCGTATCGCCGACGGCCCGTCGGCCCGGCAGGTGAAGAACGAGGCCCTTCCATGCTCTCCACGCGCCTGGTTCCTTCGTCGCCCTGCAGGCTGGGCAGCCTGCGCAACAGCAGACAGGGCTGTCTGCGTTATCACGACAACCCGGCCATCGACGACCTGTGGATGCAGCGGCATGGGGGTTCGTTTCCAAGCCGCACCTGATACGCGAGACTTGCAAGCCGAATTCGTGATCGCGGGGTCGGGAAGATCAATCCGGCACGGGCGCGAAGGGCTCGATCGGGTGTCCTTCCCAAGTGGCGATGCGGCTGACAGGGTCGAAGGTCAGGATGCGATGAGCGCTGCCGGGTGCGGGAGGCAGATCCGTTTTGGGCAGCGCGCGCCGATGCTGTTCGAGAACGGGCGCAGACGATGGCCGATTTGCCAGGTTATGCCATTCATGGGGATCGGTCCGGTGGTCATAGAGTTCCTCGGTGCCGTCGGCGTACCGGATAAACCGCCAATGTTCGCTTCGAACCGCGTGATTGCCTTGATTATGGGTCGTGAGTGCAGGCCGGTTTCGAGGCGTGGCAGGATGGCGGAGTTGAGGGAGGAGGCTGAGTCCCTCCAAGTCGCCCGGAGCCTTCAGCCCGGCCAGTTCGGCGAGGGTCGGATAGAGATCCAGAAGTTCCACCGGTTGATGGCACACGGCGCCACGCCGGATGCCCGGCCCTCGAAAGAGCAGAGGAACGCGAGTGGACCGTTCCCACAGGGTGTTCTTTCCGGTAATCGCTTTCTCACCGAGATGATATCCGTGGTCACTCCACAGGACGACCCAGGTGTTGTTCGCGAGATTCGCGGAGTCAAGAGCCTGGAGGATTCTTCCGATCTGCGCGTCCACGAAACGGGTCGAAGCGAGATAGGATCGAACGAGGTTTTCCCACTGTTGATTCTCGCGGACCCAATGAAGTCGTGGTTCCGGCAGATTCCAGTGCAGATGCCAGGAAAAACGAGGTGTGTCCGCCCGGTCCGTCTTTAGGATCTCAGGCAGCAGGGGGATCTCCGGTGGATCGAGTTCCATCCAGGCTGGACTAACGTAGCACGGCACGTGCGGGAGGAAAAATCCGACGGCGAGAAAGAAAGGACGATCCCGCGCCAGGGATTGGATACGATCCACCGCCCAACTCGCGATTTGGTAATCTCCCTTTTCTTCGTCGCGGTGGGGGAAGGCGCCCCAATCCATGAGGGGATGATTGCCCATGGGGGTAGGTCCGATGAGTTTGGCGGGAGGACGTATGCCGATTCCTCCCTCGGGTCCCCACACATCAAACTCGAGTTTTCGCTGGGCGAGACCGCCTGGGCTTCCGTGAAAGATTTTGCCCGTGGTGAGGGTTTGGTATCCGTGCTGTTGGAAACACTGAGGCAGCGTGAGGCGGCCTTGAAGCGAGGGCACGGATCGAAACCAGGGTGACAGCCCGTAAATCCCGGTGCTGCTGGGACGCAATCCAAGCAGGAGGCTGGTGCGTGACGGATTGCAGAGAGGAGCGTTGCAATGAGCGTTGTGAAAAGTGACACCTTCCCGTGCGAGGCGGTCGAGATGAGGGGTTTTGGCCTGAGGGTGGCCGCGGAGTGGACCGACCCAGTCGTTTTGATCGTCGATGGCGATGAACAGAACGTTGGGTGGAGGTCGAATCGGAGCGGATGATGCGAAGACCGGCGAAAGCAGGCTGAGTGTGAATAGGAGTGTGGCCTGAGTGGGCATGAGGGAGGGGTTAAGCTGTTCCGAGGGTAGCGAGAAGGGTCAAGGTGCGAACACGCGGCGGATGGATCGGCCCAGGGTCTCGATCATGCGAGCGGCATCTTCTGGCCGGGTGGAATAGGGGGGCATGATGACGACCACGTTCCCAATGGGGCGGGTGAGGACGCCGAGTTTGGCCATTTCCCGGCAGACCCGGATGCCGGCCTTCGCCTTGAGCGGCCAGGGTTCGCGGGTCTTCCAATCGCGGACCAACTCAACGGCCAGGATCATTCCGATTTGTCGCACATCGCCGACCTGAGGGTGCCGCCACAAATCGGCCGAAGCCTCCTTGATGGATTGGGCGATTCGGCGTCGAGCCCGGGCGCAGCTCGGGCGGGAAAGCAGTTCGAGGCTGGCGCCCGCCGCGGCGGCACCCAAAGGATTCCCGGAATAACTATGACCGTGGAAGAAAGTTTTGAAATCTTCGTAACGACCCGAGAACGCGTCGAACACCTCCCGTGTGGTCAGCGTGGCGGCCATGGGCAGATAACCTCCCGTCAGGCCCTTGGCCAAAGCTGTGAGGTCGGGTTGGACGCCTTCCTGATGGCTGGCCAGGAGCTGCACCGGGTTGCCGGTCGCTTCTTCGGGATCCGAGGCGCGCGCGAATCCACTGAGGACTTCGTCTGTGATGAGGAGCGCCTCGTGCGCGCGGGCGATTTCACTGACCCGCTTTAACCAGCCGGGGGGATGGCCGATCATCCCTGCGGCTCCCTGCACCAAGGGCTCCACAACGAAAGCCGCGTAGGGATTTCGCCGCTTGCTCGCGGATTCGAATTGTCGCGCAACGTTGTCCACGCATTCCCATTGGCAGTTCCGGGATTGGCGGGCGTCAACTCGCTGCGGTGACGCGCGGTTGAAAGGACACCGGTAGCAATAGGGGGACATGACTTTCCCGGTTGGAAAAAGCAGTCCGCGAAAAGCGTCGTGGAAGAGCCCCAAGTGCCCCAGGCTGACGGCGCCCAGAGTATCTCCGTGGTAGGCGGAGTCCACGGTCAAGAAACGGGGATTGCGGTGGCCTCGCACCCTTTGCGCGAACACGTGGACCATCTTCAGCGCGGCTTCGATGGCGGTGGAGCCGTCATCCGAATAAAATACTTTCTGCAACGGGGCGCTTTGGCTGCCGCGAGCATTCCGGAGCGACTGTGGATTGGCGTGTTGGACCAGGTTTCGGGCGAGGTCGGCGGCAGGACCGTTGGCAAGACCGAGCGAAGAGCAATGCGCCACCCGGCTCAGTTGCCGGTGAATCGCCCGGTCGACGGATGGATGGCGATGTCCGTGGAGATTGGTCCAGATCGAGGCGTTCCCGTCGAGGTAGCGGTTGCCATGAGAGTCCCAAAGCCAGGAACCCTGGCCACGGACGACGACGATCGGATCGTGTCGAATCCAGTCGGCCATTTGGGTGAAGGGATGCCAGACGTGATCCCGGTCGAGCGCGACCCAGCGATCGTGCGATTTCCTCGAACGAAGTGGCACGACCTTATCCGATCAAGCCCGGGATGGGATCCCCGTGATAGAGCGCGTGGGGACGGCCCTGCTCATCGGTGTAGTTTGTGGAAGCCGGGATTCCAAGGGCGTTGAAGATGGTGGCCGCCAAACGCTCGGGCGTCTGCGGGTCAGACGCGGGGTAAGCACCCAGGCGGTCCGAAGATCCAATCACTTGTCCGCCTCGCACGCCGCCGCCCGCAAAGAACACGGATTGCACGGCGCCCCAATGATCGCGACCGGGCAGGCGGGCACCCTCGATCGTTGAAATCTTTGGGGTGCGTCCGAACTCGCCCGCCATGACGATCAAGGTTTCGTCCAGGAGTCCGGATTCGCTCAAGTCATCGATCAGGGCGGAGACCGCGCGGTCGGTGGGCGGCAGCAAGAAGTTCTTGAGATTGGGGAATGCGGCTTCGTGGGTGTCCCACGTTTCGTCATTGCCCAGGTTGACTTGAACGAGACGAACGCCTTGTTGGACGAGGCGGGACGCGAGGAGCAAGGACCACCCGAAGGAGTTTCGTCCGTAGCGTTCTTGGATCTTGGGGTCCGCGCGGGTGACATCGAGGGCGGAGGCGACTTTGCCGTCGAGGAGCAGAGCGGTGGCCATTTCCCAGTAGCGATCGAAGGACTGCACTTCGGCGGCGTGTTCGATCAGGCCACGCTGGCGGTCGAGTACTCGGGAGAGTTGGACGCGATCTTCGAGTCGGCCCTGGGCGAGCCATTGGGGGACGGAGAGGTTGGGGGACGCGTAAGCGAGAGCCGGATCGGATCGTTCGCCCTCCCGATGGTGGAACAAGAATTCCGGGTAGGCTCCGTAGCTGGCTGGATGAAACCGGGAAGCTTCGATGAACCAGGGATCGCGGCGCTTGCCCAGAATGCCTCCGAATTGGCCCGGAATCACCCGTCCGGTCATGTGGACGAGCTTTTCCGGGAGCACGATGGCAGGAGGAAGATTATGGCCCGGGGGCAGGAGGTGATTGGCGAGGGAGGCGATGGATGGCCAATCGGAATCCTTGGGCTTGGACGGGTCGAATCCGGTGGGGAGGTCGGAACGACCGGTCAGCATGATGTGGTGGCCGGCGGAATGGTCATTGGATCCGTGGGTCAGGGAGCGACAGACCGCCCAGCGTTCGCTGCGTTGAGCCAGCATGGGCAAATGCTCGCAAATGTGCAGACCCGGCGTCCGGGTTCGAAGAGTCTTGAACTCGCCCCGAATCTCCAGCGGAGCATCCGGTTTTGGATCGAAGCTCTCGTGCTGAGCCAAACCGCCCGAGAGGAAAATGTAGATCACTGACTTAGCCCTGGGCTTGGCAGGAAGGGGAACCGTGCCGGCCAAGGAAGTGAGGGCCGGCAGCGTCTCCATCCCGAGCCCGAGGAGGCTGATCGTTCCGGCCTGGATGGCGGTGCGTCGGGAAACGCGGGTGGGATGTTGCCAGGATGGAGGCATCGAACCGATATTTCCCGATTCCGTTGGTAGCGGAAAGCAGAAAGATCGCAGCTTGAGACCCGAACCCGAATCGCAGCCGCGTCGTCCTCTTCGCGCCGGTCAATTCTTGATTGACGTACGGCTAATTCTGCCGGGGCCAATCTTGCCGGGGAGTCGGGTCCAGGCGCAGGCATCCATGGATTCAAAATATGTAAATTATTGATTGTGATTATGTTGTGACAATCTCTGCAGGGTATCCTGAGAGGGTGGCACGGTCGATGCCTCGGGGGCCTCGGCTTGATGCCTGTAATGAAAACCGAAGCTGAACCTACGTCTGTTTCCGAATCATCCGGCGAGCGACCCAGCGTGGTTGTTCAATTGCCCTTAGGGTTGATCGGTTTCGAATCGATCAAGCGTTACCAGCTTTCGAGCCAACCTGATGAGGCTCCGTTTGCCTGGCTCCATGTGGAAGGGGAGTCTGACCTGGCGTTTATTGTCGTTTCTCCGTTTGAAGTGACTTCCGAATACGAGCCGCAGATTGGGGAAGAAGATTTGAGGTTTCTCGGTTTGCCAAGCGTCGATGACGCGGTGATTTACAATATTGTCACCCTCGACCGGAAGGGGGGCGGCACGATCAATTTAAAGGGACCCATCGTCCTTAATCCGCGCACGTTGGTGGGCAAGCAGTGCATCCCACTGAACGTGTCCCAGCTTTCCGTGAAGCATCCGATTCCCGCGGTTTAGCCACCCAACACCCCAAAACACGTCATGCTGATTCTATCGCGAAAAAGCAACGAGAGTGTGGTGATCGACGGGAGAATCCTCGTCAAGGTGATCCGGCTTGACGGAGACGTCGTCAAACTCGGGATTGAAGCGCCGGCCGATGTGCCCGTGCATCGCCAGGAGGTTTACGACGAAATCCAGCGGAGCAATCACGAGGCCTTGACCACCGGCAAACCCATTGTGCCCCGGTTGACGAGGCGGGAACATCGGTCCGCCCCTGAGGCGGCCCTCGTTGTTCCCAGAGATCAGAACTACACAAGGACAGTGACACACTAATCCACAAGGACATATATGGTTATCAATACGAACCTCCAGGCTCAATCGGCCGCTTCGAACTTAGCGGCGAGCTCCACGATGCTGGCCAAATCGCTTTCCAGGCTCAGCACGGGATCCAAGATCATCAATCCCGCCGACGACGCCGCCGGCCTGGCCGTGGCGTCGCGTCTGGACGCGCAGATCCGCCGCCTTGATGCGACCGAGTATGCCCGCTACGGAATTCTGGTTCAGTCCGGCACCGCCATGCTGGCGCAGGCGAATCAATTGCCTCAAAGCGTGCTCCGTCTCCTGAACTAAAAATCCGGTCGAGCGGATCTCGAGGGCCGGCCGTCTGTCTGCGAAAGGAGAAGACGCTGCGCCGCCGGACGGCAAGACCGGTCCAGGCGGCTGGACTGAGCAGGAAACGGATTTCCCATCATCATGAGCGCCACGGTTTTGATCACAGGAGCGGCGGGCTACATCGGCTCGGTTTTGTGCGGACGATTGCTCGAACGAGGCTTTCGAGTCGTGGCGCTGGACAATCTGCTTTACGGGGAACCGTCGCTCTTTCCCTATTGCGCGCATCCCCGATTCGAATTCGTCCTGGGCGACGCCCGCGACGAGTCGCTGGTGAAACCCTGGGTGGCCAAGGCCGATGTGATGATTCCGCTGGCCGCCCTGGTCGGAGTTGGAGCCTGTCTGAAGGATCCGGTTGCCGCGCGCACCATTAATTATGAAGCCGTTCGGATGCTGGACGCGATGCGTTCTCCGACCCAGCTGTTGATTTATTCCAATACCAACAGCGGTTACGGCGCGAGCAGCGGGGAGGTGTATTGCACGGAAGAGACCCATCTCCAACCCATCTCGCTCTACGGGGAGACCAAGACGGCCGCGGAGCGCGTGGTTCTGGACACCGGAAACGCCATCGTCTTCCGGCTCGCCACCGTGTTCGGCCTTTCGCCGCGGATGCGGATCGATCTGCTGGTGAATCATTTCGTGTACGCGGCGGTTCACGACGGCTACCTGGTGTTGTTCGAGAAAGACTTCAAACGCAACTTCGTGCATGTGCTCGACGTGGCGGATGGCTTCGTCCACGCGTTGGAACATGGCGGTCGCATGCGCGACCGGGTTTACAATCTCGGCCTGGAAGACGCCAACCTGTCGAAGTACGAGCTGGCGCTCAAGGTTCAGGCCCAAGTTCCCCGATTCTACCTGCACGCCGCGGAGATTGGTTCGGATCCCGACAAGCGCAACTACATCGTCTCGAGTCAACGGTTGCGCGAGGCGGGCTTTGCGGCCCGCCGCAGTCTGGACGACGGCATTCGCGAATTGATCAAAGGGTACCGCATGCTTGGGCGGTCCCGCTTTCACAATGTTTGAACCCCACATCCTTGAAGGTGGATCGGCCACCGAATCGCTGCCGGAGGTGATGATTCTGGCCAGCGGCTACGGCACGCGGCTCAGGCCGATCGTGGGAGACCGTCCCAAGGTCCTTGCGGAAGTCGGGGGGCGACCCTTTCTGGAATGGTGGCTCCAAACGCTGGCGACTCAGGGCATCCGGCAGGTGACGTTGTGCGTGGGTTACAAGGCCGGCATGATTCGAGACCATTTTGGTTCCCGCTGGGGAGAGATGGGGATTCGTTATTCGAAAGAGGACTCGCCCCTGGGCACGGGGGGCGCCTTGGCGAGGGCGGCACAGCAGGCCCGCGGGGAATGGATCCTGGCCCTCAACGGCGACTCGTTCTGTGAGATCGATTTGCGTGTCATGTGGGAAGCTCATCGAGCGAGAAGGGCTCTCGTGACCCTCGCCGTGACCCGCAGCGCTGATACCCGCCGATTCGGCCGAGTGCATTGGGAACGGCCGGGCCTTGTGACCCAGTTCGAGGAAAAATCGAATCAAGGCGGATTTGGTTGGATCAATGCCGGTGTGTATCTCCCGCCTCGCGAGCGCCTCATGGCAGACGCCCAAGGCGGCGCGTGTTCGCTCGAACGTGATTTGCTTCCGGCGTGGATCGAACCCGGACTGCGGGTCGAGAGCCGGACGGGGCGTTTCATCGACATCGGCACCCCCGAATCCTATCTCGAAGCGCAAACTTTTTTCGATCCCGCACCGGAAGCTGCTTGATCCTCGCATGATCATTACCCGCACGCCCTATCGCATTTCGTTCTTTGGAGGCGGGACGGATTATCCCTCCTGGTACCGGGCGCACGGCGGGGCTGTCTTGTCCACGACCATTGACAAGTACTGCTACATCTCCTGCCGCTATCTCCCGCCATTTTTCGACACCGCCTGTCGCGTGGTTTATTCGCGCATTGAGAACTGCCGCGCGGTGGACGAGATCGTTCATCCCGCGGTCCGCGAAGGGCTCAAGTTCCTTCGCGTTGAAGGAGGGGTGGAGATCCACCATGACGGCGACCTTCCCGCCCGAAGCGGCATGGGATCGAGCTCCTCGTTCATGGTCGGGCTCCTGCACGCGCTGCAAGGAAACATGCCCTCCAAGCATGAACTGGCTGAGGAGAGCATCCGGCTGGAGCAGGACGTGCTGAAGGAGAAGGTGGGTTCGCAGGATCAAACGTCCGTTGCGCACGGCGGGCTGAATCACATTGTTTTTCAACCCAGCGGTGATATCTCCGTCCGCCCCGTCACGCTCCGCACGGAGCGGCGCCAGGAACTCCGCCAGCATCTGATGCTGTGCTACACGGGCATCAAACGGACCGCGTCGGAGGTGGCTTCGAGTTATGTGGAGGACATGGAAGCCCGCCGCCGCCAGCTCCGGATCATGAAGGATTTGGTGGAGGAGAGCCTCGCGGTACTGGGCGGGAGTGGAAGCCTCGCGCCGTTTGGGGAGTTGCTCCACGAGGCCTGGGTCGCGAAGCGGGCGATGAGCCAGGTCGTGACGAACTCGAAGGTCGAGGCGATCTATCAAACGGCCTGCCGGGCCGGGGCGCTCGGTGGCAAGCTGCTCGGGGCGGGTGGAGGGGGGCTTCATGCTGTTGTTTGTGGAGCCCGGCCGCCAAGCGGGAGTCAAAGCGGCGTTGGACCAGTTGATTCACGTGCCCTTCGATTTCGAATCCAGCGGCAGCCAGGTGATCTTTTACAATCCCGAAAAATCTTACAGCCGCGAGGCGGAAGACCGGGCGGGAAGGTCCATCGAGGCCTTTCGTGAACTCGAGGAGGCGGCGGCGTGATCGCATTGTGGCAGGATCGCGAGGTGCTTGACCGGCTCGAGGCGAAGGCGCGGGTGGTGCGCGCCACGTGCGTGCGCATGGCCCACGAGGGCAGGGAGAGCCATCTCAACGGCGCCCTCAGCTGCGCGGACATTCTGGTCGCCCTGCATGGCCACTGGCTTCGCGCCGGACTGCGCGGGGATAAGGATCCCGATCGCGACGTGCTTCTTTTTAGCAAGGGGCACGCGTGCGCGGCTCTCTATGCCACCCTGGCGTTGGAAGGCGATATCCCGCTGGAATGGCTGGACCGTTACGCGCGCGATGAATCCCCGCTTCCCAGTCATCCGTGCATCCATGCCTTGCCGCTCCTCGAATGCTCCTCGGGCAGTCTGGGGCACGGACTCGGCATTGGGACCGGACGTGCTTACGCCTAGCGGCTTCGCCGGTCGAAGGGGCGCACTTATGTGGTGCTCAGCGACGGAGAATGCAACGAGGGGAGCACCTGGGAAGCCGCCCTGTTCGCGGCGGCGCAAGGCCTGGAGAATCTGGTGGCCATCGTCGATTACAACCGCATTCAGTCGGTGGGACGCACCGACGATCTGAATGGTGGAGCGTCGTTCGAGGATCAATTTCGAGCCTTTGGCTGGGGAGCCCGCACCGTCGATGGACATGATTTCTCCGCGTTGCTGGAAGGGTTGCATCGGATGCCCTACCGGAGCGGTCGTCCCAGCGTCTTGGTGGCTCGCACCACCGCGGGCAAGGGTGTTTCCCGCATGGAGGATCAAGTGCTCTGGCATTATCGAACCCCATCGGGGGACGATTTGCGCGCCGCGCTGGAGGAGCTGGGTGTGAGCCCCCTGAAATCAAAAAATGAACGGCTGGCGGCATGAGGAAGGCGTTTTCCGAAACATTGACCCGGGTGGCGGAGGCGGATGAACGGTTGCTCTTTGTAACCGGCGATCTGGGTTTTCAGGTCTTCGATGAGTTTGCCCGCCGCTTCGGTCCGCGGTTTGTGAACGCGGGCGTGGCCGAAGCTCAAATGATCAATTTCGCCGCCGGGTTGGCGGCGGAAGGGTGGCGTCCGGTCGCCTACTCCATCGCCTCATTCGCGACCGCCCGGCCCTTCGAGCAAATTCGCTACTGCGTGAGCTACCCCGGACTGCCTGTGGTCGTGGTGGGGGCGGGGCGGGGACTGACCTATGCCACCAGTGGCGTGTCCCATCACGCACTGGATGATGTGGCCTTGATGTCGAGCTTGCCGAACATGACGGTGGTGTTGCCGGGAGATCCCAGGGAAATTGAGGTCCTCTTTCCTCAGCTCATGACTCTGTCAGGGCCGTCCTACTTCTCGGTGGGACGTTTTGGTGAGCCGCGCTATGAGGCTGAAGAACCCGCGGTCCTGGGTCGCGCGCGCAAGCTTCGCTCGGGCGTCAAGATCGCCATCCTGACCAGCGGCGAGGCGGCGCAGGAAGCACTCGCGGCGGTGGAACTCTTGCGCCCGGATGCCATCACTCCCGCCGTCCATCAGTTCCACACCGTGAAACCGCTCGACGTCGCGCAACTCGACGCTTTGGTCGAACAAGGTTACCGGCTCCTCGTGGTGGAAGAGCATCTGCCGCAAGGGGGACTTTGGGCGGCGATAGCGCAGTGGAACATGGGACGCCGAGTCCCTGTCCGGATGGAGCGACTGGGTCCGCCCGATCAATTCGCTCTCGGGAATCTGCGCCGGGAAACTTTTCGCGAACGGATGGGATTTGATGCGCGAGCGATCGCCGGCCTGTGCCGGAGACTTTGGTTCGGCGCTCATTGAAGCCGCAGGGCGCGGGAGAGGGAATCCGAAGGGATGATGAATCGATTTCGAAAAATTCTGGTGTTCGGCGCGACGGGATTGACTGGACGAGGACTCCAAGCGATCGCCCCGCAGTGGCCGGATCGCGAGTTTATTTGGCTGGGATCCCGGGACTGCAATCTCACGGACGCCCAGGCCGTGTTGCATTGTGTCGGGCACCACCGGCCTGATGCGATTATGAATCTTGCCGCGGTGAGCGGAGGGGTGGGGTTTAGCCGGAGCAAACCCGCGACGATGCTTCGTGACAACGTGTTGATGAATCTTCACCTGCTGGAAGCGGCCCGCCTCCTCGGGGTGCCGAAGTCGCTGCACATGCTCTCGGTCGGAATGTATCCGCCTTCGGCTCCGCTGCCCCTTCGGGAAAGTTGCCTTCACGACGGACCGGCGCATGAGTCGAATTACAGCTATGCCTATGCGAAGCGGCTGATTGAACCGGCCATCTCGGCCTACCGGGCTGAATACGGGTTGAATGTGGTCGGAGTCGTGCCCAATGGCATTTTGGCGAGAACATGAACTTTAGACGCGACGAGTCGATCATGCTGGCCGCGCTCACCCGCAGGTTCTTTGAACAGCGGGAAAGCGGAGGCGATTTGGAAGTCTGGGGAGACGGCACCGCCTTGCGCGAATACACCTACAGCCGCGACATGGCACGGGCCTGCCTGTGGTGCCTCGATCACTTTGACGGGGAAGGCATCTTGAACATTGGATCCACCGAAGAGAATTCAGTGGCGACCATCGCCAGCCTCGTCGCTGAATCCTTGGGCCTCGATCCTGACCGCATCCGATTCGATCGAACCAAGCCCGGCGGCATTCACCGGCGCCCCACGGACAATTCGACCTTCGTCGCTCTCTCGGGATTCCAATACACCCCTTTCCGCGAGGCTTTGCAAGGAACGGCGAGATGGTTTGAGGACCATGTCTCCATCCCGGGGGCCGTTCGACTCTAACTTTGGGATGCGCATGCGGCTATTTGACACTTCCCCTTTAAGCCGCTTCGGCAATAAGCCGAAGAGCAAGAATATGAAATATCGCAGCCTTGGACGCACCGGCGTTGCTCTCTCCGAGATCGGTTTCGGCGCCTGGGGTTTGGGGGGCGAAGCCTACGGCCCGACCGATGATTTCGTGAGTGAACGCACGCTGTTCGCCGCGCTGGATGCCGGAATCAATTTTTTCGACACTTCGGATCTTTATGGCTCCGGTCGGAGTGAGGAATTGATCGGACGCGTGGCGGCCGGACGTCGCAGCCAGCTCCTGATCGCAACCAAAGGGGGCACGCTTCCACATCGCGGATTCCAAATGCCGCAGGATTTTTCGGCCAGGCATCTGCGCGGGGCACTCGAAAGCAGCCTTCGCCGCTTGGGAATGCAGGAAGTGGACCTCTATCAATTGCATAGTCCAACCCTCGAGGCATTGAAGGAGTCCGACGCTTTTGAGGCGTTGGTCCAATTCAGGAACGAGGGGATGATTCGATTCGCGGGTGTTTCCGCTCGCAGTCCATTGGATGCCCTCTGGGTGGTCGAGAACGCGCCGGTGGAAGTCATTCAAGTGAATTTCAACCTCATCGACCAGCGGGCGGTGGAGTGCGGGTTGTTGCAGGCCGCGCAGAGCGCCGGGATTGGAATCATCGCACGCACGCCCCTTTGCTTCGGTTATCTCACCGGCACTCTGACGGGAAACGAAACCCTCAGTCCCGGGGATCACCGAGCCCACTGGCCCGCCGCTCAATTGCAGCGCTGGGCGGAGGCACCCGGATTGTTCGACAAGCTCATCCGGCGTTCAGGCCTGACGCCTGCGCAGTTCGCGCTTCGGTTTTGCCTGAGTCACTCCGCGTTGAGCACCGTGATCCCCGGCATGCTCACGCAGCCTCAAGTGGAGGAAAACGCCTTGGCGTCCACGAGCCCCGCGCTGCCGCCGGAGATCCTGGCGGAGATCCGAGACATCTACCGCTCGCATTCGTTCTACGATCCTGAAATCAAACGCGCCGCGCTCGCAGCGAGCCATTCATCCCCCCCCCCAACACCTGGCCGCCGTATGATTGCCACCGTCCCCGCTGACCCCGCCGTCCTGTCAAACCTGTTGGGGTGTCCCTTCGAGGAATTGCCGCCCCGGTTGAAAAGCGAGGCGATCTCCCTCTCGACCGAATGCGCGCCGCTCGATCCCGAGGCGCGGGATGCCCATCTCCTGCACGTGTTGCAGCGCGTTCATGAAACGCGGATGCATCGCAACGACGAGGAGAATCGCCAGGCGTTCGAGCGCGGATGGAGCGAAAACCTGCGGGCTTCTCTCGAAGGCGGGATTTCTGTTTCCGCGCTCACCCCCCGGTATGTGCGCCCGCACGGAACGATTCGTTGGAGGGGTGGGCTGGTCTCTCCCCGTGATCCATTTCTGGCGCACAAACTTCTTCAACTATCCGTCCAATGGACCTTCCATCGATATCTGGAGGGCATTTCGACCGCGTATGAATTTGGCTGCGGCAGCTGCCAGTTTCTCCACGTCTTGAGCACGCTGCGTCCGGATCTTCAACTCTATGGGCTTGATTTCACCCAAGCCTCGGTCGCGATTGTGGAACGTTTGGCGGCCTACGGCGCGAGAGTGCGAGGCCAGGCCTTTGACATGCTGAAGCCGAAGAAAGGCTTCCTGCTTCAACCGGGCTCGGCGGTATTTACGGTGGGCGCCCTGGAGCAGTTGGGTTCGCGGTTCGAACCCTTTCTGGAGTATCTCATTGAACAAAAACCCCGCGTGGTCATTCACCACGAACCCATCCTGGAATTCTATAATCCGGACACCCTCGTTGATTACGCCGCGATTCTGTGGCACCGGAAGCGGGACTACTTACACGGATACTGGCCGGCGCTGAGGCACGCCGCTCGGCAAAAGCGCGTTGAGATCCTGAAAGCCAGACGTCCCGGCTTCGGCGATCCCTACCACGAGTCCTCCTCCGTCATCGTCTGGCGTCCGCACTAAGCCACCGTCGCCAGGGTTGCTGACGCACAGGCGGGGGAACTCCAGACCGAAATCGGACGGTGCTTCAACGTGCGCCCTTGGTGTCCGTCTCGATGGCGTAGACCGAAGTGCGGGCGGTGATGAAAAGGGTTCGTCCGTTCTTGCCGCCAAAGCACAGATTCGCCGGGGACTCGGGAGTCAGAATTTTTCCGATCAATCCGCCGCGAACGTCGAAGATCTGCACCCCGTCGCCCGCGCTCGACCAGATGCGTCCCTCGCGGTCCGCGCGGATCCCGTCCGGACCGCCTCGGTCGATCTTGCAGAAGATCCGCCCGTTGGAAAGGGTGTTGTCCCATTCGACGTCGAAAACCCGGATGTGGCGGGGGGATCCCGAGTCCGCGACATACAATCGTTTTTCGTCGGGGGAAAAGCAGAGGCCGTTCGGTTTGTCGAAATCGCGCGCCACCGCGTTCAGTTCCTTGGTCTCGGGATGGAATCGGAAGACAAAATTGGCCTCCTGCTCCCGCTGTTCGCGCTGGATGCCATAATCGGGATCGGTGAACCAAATGGTCCCGTCGCGCTTCAAGACCACGTCGTTGGGAGAATTGAGACGCTGGTTGCGAAAACGTTCCACCAGCGTGACCGGCGCAGCACCGGGCGCGGTCCTGGTGACTCGGCGAGCCCCGTGTTCGCAGGTGTAAAGAACCTTGGCTTTGCGGTCGGTCGTGTTGCCGTTGGCGTGATGGCTTGGATCGCGAAACTCCTTGAGTCCGCCATCCGCGCTCCATTGATACATGCGGTTGGCCGGGATATCGCTGAACACCAAAATCCCCCCGTCGCGATCCAGCCAGACGGGTCCCTCGACGAACTTCAGGTCACCGGCAATCTTGGCCAGCTTGGCGTCCCGCGGAAGCAGTTTCCGGAACTGGGGTTCTTGCGCGACTTCGAACTCCGCGGCCCCAAGGGACAGCGACATCGCGAAGCAGAACGCGAACGAAAGACGAATCCTGTTCATGCTGAAGGAGGTGGAGCAGGTCGTGCTATTTCAGCCAGGCCGGGATGGATTCGTCGCGCCAAAGATCCTCGATGGACTGGCGTTTTCGGACCACCGCCGAGCGCTTGCCATCCACCATGATCTCCGCGGCCAAAGCGCGCGAATTGTAATTTGAGGCCATGACAAAACCATAGGCACCGGCGCTCAAAAGGGCCAGATAATCGCCCTCGCCAACTTTGGGCAAGGGCCGGTCTTTCGCGAAGTAGTCTCCGGACTCGCAAATGGGGCCCACGACATCGGATGAAATGGGGCGGCTCCGCATTTGGCGCAGCGGGACAATTTCATGGTAGGAATCGTAAAAGGCCGGGCGGATCAGGTCGTTCATGGCGGCGTCCACGATCACGAAGTTCTTGCGTCCAGTTTTCTTCACGTATTCCACCCGTGTGACCAGGATGCCGGCATTGCCGACGATGAATCGTCCCGGTTCGACCAGGATGCGAAGTCCCAGCGGCTGCAGCAAGGGCACCAAGGTGGCCGCATAGAGTGCCGGCGTGAGCATCTTTCGCCCATGCCCCGATTGCCACCAGTCGGTGTTCCCGCTCGCGAGTGCATTTTGATAAATGATGCCGATGCCTCCCCCGATGCTGAAAAACTCAAGCCCATGCCTTGACGCCAGTTGTCGTGCCAGGGGCAGCACTTTTTCCACCGCCATCTGGAATGGGCGCACCTCGGTGAGCTGGGAACCAATGTGCATTTGCAATCCGCGCAAACGGATGTGCTTGCGGCGGGCGGCGCGGGCGTAAACGGCAGCCACATTCTCGAAGGCTACCCCGAACTTGTTTTCATAGGTCCCGGTGGTGATTTTGGAATGCGTGTGGGCGTCCACGTTGGGATTCACCCGAACGGCGATGGGCGCCTTCTTGTTGAGCCGCTGCGCCACTCGGTCGATGCGATCGATCTCGGGTTCGCTTTCCACATTGAAGCTGTAGATGCCCTGGCGGAGGGCGAACCTGATCTCCTCCTCGGTCTTGCCCACGCCGGCAAACACGCAGCGGGAGGGATCGCCACCCGCCTGGAGAACGCGTTGAAGCTCCCCGGCGCTGACGATGTCGAACCCGCCTCCCAACCGGGCAAGGGTGCGCATGACGGCCGCGTTGGAGTTCGATTTCATCGCGAAGCAGATGAGATGATCCAAGGGCGCCAGCGCGTGATCGAGCCGCCCGAAATGGTCCTCCAGAGTGCCCCGTGAATAGATGTAGAGGGGCGTGCCATGGCGGCGGGCCAGATCCTCAACGGACACGGACTCGCAGTGCAACTGGCCTCGTAGGTAGTGAAAGCGATGCATGGCGCGGTGTTGTGCCAGACTCGCACTGCGAATTCAAACAAGGAGTTTGGATGAGGGCTACTCCCCGTGTATCCCGATGTTGTTGGTAGGGCGGGCCTGTCCCAGCCCGCCGCCCACGGGATGCAAAACATCATGCTCCGGCGGCGCGCCGGGACGGACGCGCCCTACCTGCATCACCGGCAACATCGGGATGCACCGGGCTACTCCCCATGCCTCCATGAGTCGACTGTCGTGTGGCGCAGGCTGCCCAGCCTGCCGTATCGCCGACGGCCCGTCGGCCCGGCGGGTGAAGAACGAGGCCCTTCCATGCTCTCCACGCGCCGGGTTCCCTTCGTCGCCCTGCAGGCTGGACAGTCGGCGCCACAGCAGGCAGGGCTGTTTGCGTGACCACGCCAACCCGGTCACCAAAAACCTGTGGATACACGGACCCCGAGGTCTTGGGCTCATTCCACAGTGACAACCCTGAATGGCCTCTTTAGGCTGGCTGGACGCGACGCATGCAATCGACCTCGAGTTCGGATCAGACGCTTCAGCTGTCCCTGGGACATTCTCCGGATCCCGACGACGCATTTATGTTTTACGGCATGGCCAGCGGACGCCTGCCCACTCCGGGTTATCAATTTCAGCACATCTTGCAGGACATCCAAACGTTGAATGAGCGGGCCACCCGGGGCGAACTTGATATCTCGGCGGTCAGCATCCACGCCTATCCCCATATCGCCTCCCAATATGCGCTTTTGCCGAGCGGGGCGAGCATGGGGGACGGCTATGGCCCGATGGTGGTAGCCAGGAGTCCACGCACGAAATCCGAGGTGGCTCGCGGTCGCATTGCCATTCCCGGACGCCTCACGAGCGCTTTTCTCGCCTTGCAGCTTTGGCTGGGCAAGGGCGGGGATGAATTGGATCTGATCGTCGTCCCGTTTGACGAGATTTTTACCGCGGTGAAGGAGGGCCTTGCGGAGTCTGGACTCATCATTCACGAGGGACAATTGACTTACGAAAGGGAGGGCATGGTGGTTTGTGTGGACTTGGGGGTCTGGTGGGGAACCCAGCAGGAGGGGCTCCCGTTGCCTTTGGGCGGGAATGTCATCCACAAGCGGCACTCGCCCCAGGTCCGGTCCGAAGTGTCCCGCCTCCTGACCTCAAGCATTCAGTTCAGCCTCGATCACCGGCTGGATGCGGTCGCGCATGCGTTGCGTTACGCCCGCGACATGGGGATCGATCTGGCGGATCGCTTCGTCGGCATGTACGTGAACCATTGGACCCTGGATTATGGCGAAAAGGGCAGGGAATCCATCCGGCGGTTTTTGGGAGCCGGGCAAGAGCGCGGGCTGGTGCCCCAAGTGCGTGAACTGGAGTTTGTGGTTTGATATTCGCTCGCGGGGCGAGGGTCTTCGGTTCCGATCATCCGCTTCGGCGCCACATTTTCTTGGCGAAGTAGAGGTCGATTCGTGAGAGGAACAAGTAAGACCAAGCCTGATGCCAGCGCCGGTACCAAGGCCGTTCGCGCCGCCAAGTCTTCAGTTGCACCCGGCGACTGTGGAGCAGGGCTCCATCAAAGAGCGAGCGGGCCTCTTCCACCAACCGGCGATCCGTCATTCGCAACATCACCTCGTAATTGATGTTCAAACTCCGGGTGTCCAGATTTGAAGAGCCGGCGTAAACGACGTTGTCGATCAGGATCAATTTACCGTGCAGAATTTGGGGTTGGTATTCGAACAACTCGACGCCCGATCGAAGCAATTTGTCATAGAGGAACATGGTGGCGGACTGGGACATCGGCACGTCGGAGATTCCGGGCACTAGCAGTCTGACGCGGCCGCCGCGACGCAGGACGCGCCAGAGCGCCCGGCGGATTCTGAGCGTGGGGAGGAAGTAGGCGGACATCAGGCGGACATCTTGCGCTTGATCGAGATCTTCCAGGAGCGCTTGTTTGAAGGGGTGCGTACCCCTCCCAGGGAATCCCCACAGCACTTCGTGGCGATGCGATTGTGGAAACCGGCGGGTTAACGATCGGCGCCAGCGCATGAACCGCGGATGGCGCAGCAAGGAAGCTTCCCACATGGCCTCGAATCCCTCGCCCAACGATTCGACCAGCGGCCCTTCGACGCGCAACCCCACATCGCGCCAGCCTCTTTTCACTCCGTCCCCTTCATATTCCGGAGCGATGTTGAATCCGCCCGTAAACGCGACCCTCCCGTCGCAGAGCAGCAGCTTGCGATGGTCTCGAAACGTGAGCCCCGCCAGCGCTCCACGGTTGAACCAGCGGAAATGGCCCCCCGCGTCCTGAAACGGTTCCCAATAGGCCGGATCCAAGTCCTGCGATCCCCACGCGTCGATGAGAAGGCGCACTTGGACACCGCGATGCGCGGCGAGGACGAGGCTGTCGCGCAACTGATTGGAGAACGGGCCGGGCGCATAAATGTAGGTTTCGAGTTCGATCGAGCGACGGGCGTCCTGCACCGCCTTCAGCATGGAGGCAAAGGCTTCATCGCCTGTCCGCAGCCACTGCAGTGTCGCTCGATCAGAATCGCTCATGATTGCGGGAATAAAACTCCAACATGCACCTCTGGTTTGGCAAGGCTCGCGCTTGGCAAGGCTCGCGCTGAGCTCGCGTGAACCACGCCCTGGCCCGTCCGGTTCCCCGGCGAGCCGGCGAGGCAGTGGTTGCGATCGAGTTTCCTGAGGTCGGGCGAGAAATCGCTTTTTTTAACAAGGCCAGTTGAACCATGATCCCACCCATGAATCCGTTTGTCGCGAGCCTGTTTGCGTTCCTGGTGCTGGCTTCGCAAGGGAGTTTTGCGGCCGAGCTGTTTGGGCAGAGCCGAACCAAGACCAAGGCCCAACTTGTTCTGGAGCGGGACATGATTCGTCCTGGCGGCACGGTGACGGCCGCGGTGGTGCTGACGATGCCGCCGGGTTGGCACACCTACTGGCAGCATCCCGGCGAATCCGGCGGGGCGACGGAGATCGCCTGGGAACTACCGCCGGGAATCACGGCGGGGAACATCCAGTGGCCCACGCCCGAGAAGTATGTTGATTCCGACATCACGACCTACATTTATCACGACGAAGCAGCGCTGCTGGTTGAGTTGCGGGCGGAAGACGCGATCGCTCCGGGCGAGTACCCCCTGAAGGCCAAGGTCAACTGGCTCGAGTGCGAGAAAGTGTGCGTGATGGGGAGTGGCCGGATCTCCGGGAGGCTCGTGATCGGGGCCGCCGACGGCGAGGCCAGGCTCGGATCGCGATTTGAAGTTTGGCGACAACGTCTTCCCTCCAAGTCGAGCGATGCTGCGGTTGAAGCCGGATGGGAGGCGCGGGGAACGAACCGCGTGCTCCATATCGATTGGTCACCTCCAACGGGCGTGGAACAATTTGATTTTTATCCTTTACCCCCCCAAGACGTTGAAGTGGCCGGAGCCACTTCGCCTGCCGTCAAGCAGGGCCGGGGGCTTCGGATTTCCAAGGAGATCAAGACCGCTCGGGGCCAATGGCCTGAAACGTTGGCCGGGGTTCTGGCTTGGAAGGAAGCTTCGGGCGGAGTTCGTGGATGGAGCGTCACGTTAACTCCCAAAGGGATCAAATCAACTGGGGCAGGGGGTCCAGCAGGGGGAGCGAACGCGGATCGAGCTGGATCGAGCCGGGGATTGCCGGTGTGGATGGCCTTTGCGGTCTTGGGCGGGTTCATCCTCAATTTCATGCCCTGTGTACTCCCGGTCATTGCGCTCAAGGTATTGGGTTTTGTGGGACATGGCGGCGCCTCCAAGTCGGAGACGCGCAAACTCGGGCTCATTTATGGATTGGGGGTTTGGGTATCGTTTCTGGTCTTGGCCGGAGTTGTGATTGCCGTGAAGAAGGCTGGCATGGCGGCGAGTTGGGGCATGCAATTTCAGAATCCCATCATGCTCGTGTGCCTGACCACGCTGGTCATGCTGGTGGGACTCAACCTCTTTGGGGTTTTCGAAGTCACCGTGGGAGGCGGAGCCCTGGGCGCGGCCGGCCAGCTGGCTTCCAAGGAAGGCTCCGTCGGCGCGTTTTTCAACGGCGTGCTGGCGACGGTGCTGGCGACGCCCTGCACCGCACCGTTCCTGGGCGCGGCGCTCGGATTCGCCTTTACTCAGCCTTCGAGCGTGACCGTGTTGATCTTCTCGTGTGTCGCGCTCGGTCTGGCTGCGCCTTATGTGGCGCTCTGTTGGGAGCCCGCCTGGCTCAAGTTTCTGCCGAAGCCGGGCCTGTGGATGGAGCGTTTCAAGATCGCCATGGGGTTTCCCATGATCGCCACCGCCGTGTGGCTGTTCACGCTGGCCGCTGATTTCTACGGTGATGGAGGAGATTTGTGGCTTGGTTTGTTCCTGGTGCTGGTTGCGTTGGCCGCGTGGATCTGGGGCGCGTTTGTGCAAAGGGGCTCCTCCCGCCGAAGTCTGTCCATGGGCCTGTCGCTCCTGATTGCCGGTCTCGCCTGGGGCTGGATCCTGGAAAGCGAGATCCAATGGAGGAAGCCCGCGTCCCGGAAATTAACCGGCATTCCCTGGCAACCGTGGAGTCACGAGGCCGTCGCGCAAGCCCGCCGCGAAGGCCGTCCCGTGTTCGTGGACTTCACCGCGAAATGGTGCCTCACCTGCAAGCTGAACAAGCGCCGCGCCATCGAAGTGGACGCCGTTCGGAAAAAGCTCAAGGAAATCAACGCGGTGGCCCTGGCGGAAAACAGCCCTGAAAAGTCCGAGGAAATCGTGGCGGAATTGAACAAGCACGGCCGGGCGGGTGTTCCGCTCAACCTCGTCTATCCGAAAGATGCGTCCAAGCCGCCGATCGTGTTACCCGAGCTGCTGCTCACCCCGGACGTGGTGCTGCAAGCCTTGGATCAAGCTTCGAAATAGTGTGCTGATCATGAATTGGGTGGACATTTGTTGCGCTGCTTTGGCGGTTCTGTCTCGGCGCGACGAGGGAGCATACCCGCCAGCGGTCTGTGACCGAGGAGCAACAACGCCAGAACCGCCCAAGCGGCGCAACCCTTCGGGCGGCGAGTCTTTCGGCCGTGAGCTTCGTTGCTCCTCCGTCACGTATCTCTGCGGATAGGCTCCTTCGTCGCGCCTCGCCCACGGCCAAAACCCTTGACCGCAAAGGCCCACCCAATTCATGAACAGCACACTAGACCGGGAAATGACATGACGACTCAACCTGTGGAGTGGCCGAAGTGGCAGCGACCCTTGATCCTGCTGGCGATCAATTTGTTGTTCCTGACGGTGTGGGGAGTGACCGGCTGGGACAAGATTCGAAGCGGCATTCCTCCCTGGTTTGGGGATAAATTCGGTGCTACCTGGCTTGCGGTTTTCCCGGGCTTGAAAGCGTCCCTCTGGATCCTCGCTGTTTCTGAAGTGGCCGCGTTTCTCCTCGCCTTGGGTGCGTTGGTGAAACTGGAGTTCGTGGGTCGAGCACGGCCTGTGTGGCTGGCGACCATGCTCGTTTTTGTGCAGTTGAGCTTGGGCCAGTGGGTTTCCAAAGAATACACCGGCAGCCACATGATCTTCATGTAATTCGTCGGAACCCTCGTGGCACTTCGCGAGGTCGTCTCTCCGGCTGCGGCGGCCTCAAGCCAGCCTTCGGTTTAATCAAGCCGACTTGTCCATTCGGCGGGCGCGCACTTCGCGGAATTCGACTTTGCCGGTCTTGTGATGCAATTGCAGCAGGATGTAACCGGACTCGAACCGGTTTTGAGGATCCACACAGTCCGCCGCCAGAGTTCCGTTCACCCACGAACGCAGCGAGTTGCCCTTCGCCCGGACGCGCAGCGTGAACCAATCGCCGTCTTGAACAGCCGGTTTGGGCGCTGCAGCGCCGGGCACTCCCAGGTTGTAAATGCTGCCGGTGTAGTTGCGCGTGTCCGAGTGATCGCACTGGACTTCATAACCAGGCGGGTATTCCTGCGACCGGTTCAAGTGAGGCTGGCAGCGCACGTAGATCCCGCTGTTGCCGCGTCCACCCGCGGTGTCGGTGATCCGGACCTCCGCGAATAATTCAAAATCCCCGTAAGATTCCAGCGTGGCCAGATAGCCCTGGCCTCCGTGACCGGTCAGAACGCCGTCTTTGACCGTCCATCGGGGTTCGTGTTTGAAGCGATTCTCACGCCACCCGTCGAGGTCCTTGCCGTTGAACAGTTGAACCCAGCCGCCATCGCGTGGGTTCGAAGCCTCGGTGTGGCGGTACGCTCCCAGGGCGTGGTCCACCGGTTCGTAGGGGATCTTGAGATCCGGAGTTTCAATCCGCCGATGACGCTCGAAGCGTGAGTCCATCGCGGTCGAAAGCATGCCGGTGGTCAGCACCGTACGCTCGACTGGATACGGCGATTTCCCGGTCCGGACCATGGTCATGATGGCGTTCGACAAGTAATCGAAATGTCCGAAGGTGGGTTCTTGAAGCCAGAACTGGGTCGAAACGAAACCTGCGTCGCCCTGCAACTTCGCGGCGAACAGGAATTGCCGGGCCACCCCGTTGAGCATGAGGCATACGGACTTGAAGCCATCGGCGTGCTCGATGAAGTAGGCGGCAGGCTTCGGGCAAAGCTTTTCGATGTCCCCTTCCACTCGGGGCTGGTTGCGGCTCAACGCCGCCATGAGCAGATCCCGGGAGAATCGTCCGGCGCGCATGGCTTCCCAGACCGCCTTGTTTTCAAGGCACTGGACCGCGACCACGCCGGATTCGCCGCCCTGCCGCCGTTCGATCATACACTGGAGTGTTTCCAGGGCATGGAACCCATACGATTCCAGGCCGCCGTATCCGACCGACAAGGCCGATTCCATCGGAGTGCCGACGGGGATTTCCAGCCAGGGTCTCCGCCACGTCAGCGGGAGAGAAGATCCCGCCATGAACGGAATCTTCATCTCGCGCGCCTTCTCGTACATCCACTTGCCGTCCTCCCATCGCGCTGCCAGGTGTTTGTCGTTGAACACCGGCACCACTTGTCCGGCCCTTTGAAACGCGGCCACGGTTTCCTCGAAGAAACGGCGGCGAGGATAGAGATGTTGTTCGCGTTCGTTGGAAGGATAATCTCCGTGCTCGCCGATCAGAAGCACGCCGTCCACGGCCAATTTTCCTTTCTCATCCAGAATGGCCTCCTCGATCGTCTTGACGATGGGGAATCCGTACTGGCGCGCCAGAGCCCGGCTCATGTCCGTGGCCGGGAATTGGTCCACATACATGGCGCGTACGGGAATCGGCGTCCAACGCGGCGACAGGTCCAATTTGAGGCCTTGAATGAATTTCCCGATGATGACGTCGGCGTGCGACCAGGGACGGTATTCCGTCACAATGGCGGCGATTTTGAGCGGCCGAGAATCCTGGGCGAAGGTCCCCATGCGCGGGGCCGCTGCGGCGCCCGCGGCCAGACAGAGGGATCTTCCCAGGAAATCCCTGCGTGTGATGACGGGAAGGCGCGCGGGAGGATGTAGGCGATGCATAGGGCAGGGCGGGGGGATGGGAACTCTATTTCGCGATGCAGAAGAGGTGCTTGTCTCCCCGAATGAAAAGGCGGTCCAAAGCCGGGGTGGGGGTGGCGAGCACCCTTTCCCCCATCGGTTGTTCGCCGAGGAACTCGAAGCTGTCGCCGACTCGAGCCGAAAAAACGACGCCATCCTCGCGCGCGGCATAGAGGATGCCATTGGCGACCACGGGCGAGGCATAATAACTCGCGGTGCCTCTGGGAAACTCGCCGGTCCAGCGGGTCTTGCCAGTGGCCGGGTCGAGGCAAACAACTTCGCCGCGATGACGCAACAGCAGCACGCGTCCGCCGAACTCCACCGGCGTGGCCACAAATACACCCACGTCGTCGCGTTTCCACACGCGATGGCTCCCGCTGACGTCCCCGGCGCCGTCCAAACGAATGGCGTGGACGCGAGCTTGTCCGGGTCGATCATCCCGCCCGACCGGCACGATGGCGAGTTGGCCTGTCAAAATAGGGGAGGCGATGGCAGGCCAGTAGCCCGTGCCCTCCGGGTTGAACTGGCCGCACGACCAAAGGAGTTTGCCGTCGTCAGCGCTGTGGGCGGTCAAATGATCGGCTCCCCAGACGGCGAAGGCCTTGCGTCCGCGGTGTTCGAAAAACACCGGAGTGGTGTAGCCATTGTCGTTCTCGGCCGGAACCTTGTAGTTCCGTTTCACCTGCCACTTCATCTCGCCGGAAACTTTGTCGAAGCCTGCCACCCAGGAGTCTCCCTGGTGCATTCGCGCGAGAATGACCTCGCGCTCGGTCAGCACCGGCGAGCTTCCTTGATCCCAGAACAACTGTTCGGGTCCGAATCGAGCAGACAAGTCTTGCGACCACTTCACCGAACCATCCAAACCGAGCGATACGAAGCGTCCGCTGCGGAAATACGCGAAGATCGAGCGACCGTCGGTGGCGGGCGTGGAGTTGCAGCTCGAGCCCAGGGTGCGGTGTTTCGGCGGGCTTTCCTTGCCGAGTTTCTTGATCCATCGCTGCTTGCCCTCCAAATCCAATGCCAGGATGGCGTCTTCGCCTTCGGCTGGAGTGGCGAGGAAGATGGACTGGTTCCACACGATGGGACTGGATCCCCCTTTCCCTGGGAGTTCGAATTTCCAGCGCACCTGGTCGGCAGACCATTTTGCGGGATAATGGCCCTGGGTGAGGCTGCCGTTGGCGTGAGGTCCGCGCCACTGCGGCCAATGCGCGTCAGCCCTGGCATGGGTGGCAAGGAACCACCCCGAGGCTGCCAGGAAACTCAGCGCGACCATGGCGAGACGATGTTCTGGCCAGGCACAAAGGAAGGGGCTCCTTCCCTTGAACCGGGGTTGTTCGATTCTCGGTGAAGTTTTAGCGGGCCCTTGGGGGTTCTGATCCGGAACGGCAAAGGTACGGACGATGGAGAGAAATGGGGCGGTCATGATGAGCCCATTCTTCTCAGAGCGAACCGCGCTGGCAATCCTCAAAAAGTGAGGAGTCCTCGAACCGGTGCCTCCAGAGGTTGTCGGTGACCGGGTTGTCGTGGTGACGCCGACAGCCCTGTCTGCTGTGGCGCAGGCGGCCCAGCCTGCGGGGCGACGAAGGGAACCGGGCGCGTGGAGTGCATCCATGGGCCTCGTTCTTCACCCGCCGGGCCGCCGGGCAGTTGGAGATCGCGGCGTGCGGGCTTACGCGTGTGGAAGCGCCGTGATCGGCGCGCCCTTTCAAAGCAAGGGTGAGGATGGCGGATGGACTCGATGCCGCCCAGAAAATCTCGATCGACCTGGATCAAGAGGCTTGGTCCAGCCGATAGATTTTGATCCGTCCAAACGGCAGCTTTTCGTTCTTCTTTTTTTCTTGTCCCACGGCCCCGCAGAGCATGAGGCGGTCGCCCGAGCGATTGAACAAGGCGCGGGTGACTCGCATCTTGGCGTCGAGGCTGTGCGCAAGGGCGCCGGTCATGGCATCGAACAGGGCGACATTCCATTTGCCCTGCGCCAGCCTTCCGGCCATGGCGAACCATCGGCCACTGGGATGGAAGGCCAGGCATTCCATGAGCCCGTTCCCCCGATCTTGATCCGCGATCTCGCCGGTTTTCCGTGGGGGATTCTCCCGCCAGGCGAATTTCTGCCAGGTTTGTTTGCCGTTTCCAGCCATGGGATCCCGCATGGGGCCCATGCCGCAGGCGAGCACTTCACTTCCATTGGGGGCGAAGGCCAACCCGAAGATTCCACCGACATAGTGATGGCTCTTGATCATCCCCCAGGAAGTGAAGTCCGGAGTGGTCCATCGCGCCTGCTCACGGCCTGAGGCCGTCTCCCAAACTCGAATCTCACCCATCATGTTGGCGGCTGCGACATGATGGCTATCCGGGGAGAAGGCCACGGACAGCACCGGCGGATGGTGGGAGAAGGCTCCGAGTTCTTTTCCGTTTGAGGCGTCGTAAAGGCGGACGCTGGGTTCCGTTTCCGGGGCGGGCTCGTATTTTTCTCCTCCCGCCAGATACTGGCCCGTGACGCTCGCGACCCTCCGGCCATCGGGCGAAAGCGCGAGCTGCCAGGACCAGAAACGATGAGCCTGGACGCGGTGCGAGACGCGCCGGTTCCTGAGATCGTGCCAGAGGATGGTTCCATCGTAGCCGCTGGTGATCAGGACCCCCGGTTTCAGTTTCGCGCCGCTGGCGTAGCTCTCATGCGCGCCGATCTTTTCGAATTTCGAGGATTCGAGATCGATTTCGTAGCAGCCGCGATCCAGGCAAGCCGCGTAGAGCCTCGTTTCATCCAGGTCCGCATCGAGCACCGCCGAGGGGAGCTTGATTTCCTGAACGAGCTCGGACTTGAAGGTTGTGGGGGTCGCGGATTCAGCCATGACGGCAGGTTCAGATTAGGATTTGCCTGATGGGTTCGGCCTTGTCCTCGACACGATGAAACGTGGGCAAACCGGGGAGGTCATAGAGCGCATAAGGGTCGATGCCCAGCGCTGTGAAAATGGTGGCGAACAAGTTCTTCTCATCGAAGGGATGCTCGACCACTTCGACTCCGTCCGGGTCGGTGGCACCGACGACGGCACCCTTCTTCACGCCCAATCCGGCCATGGCCAGGCTCCAGGCATCCGGATAATGATCCCGTCCCCGGCTCGAGTTGATCCATGGGGTTCGCCCGAATTCTCCCATCATGACCACCAAGGTTTTGTCGAGCAGTCCGCGTTCCTCGAGATCCGTGATTAACTGGAAGATGACGTTGTCGAGTTCCGGCACGAGCATTTGGTAGATTTCGTGGTGAAACACGTGACAATCCCAGGTCATGCCGTTGGCGACCATGACGAAAGGAGCCCCGTTTTCAACCAAGTGGCGGGCGAGCAGAGTCTGTTGCGCGAACATTCCAGGTCCGTAACGCGCCCGGTCTTTGGCGGGGATCTTTTCCAAATCGAACAAATGGGCGCAGCTCATCAAGCCCTTCACTCTGGCAAATGCGGCGTCCTGTGCCCGGGCTGACGCGCTTCGGCGCTCATTCTCAAACTTCTTGGAAAGGAAGCGCCGCAAAGCCTCGCGCTCTTCCTGATCTTCGGTCGTCATGTCGGCCAGCCGGTTGACATCAGGAATTTTGAATTCGCCTCCGGCGCGGACGGGTCCGTATTCGGCTCCCAGCCAGCCCGCCCAATTTCCCGCTTTGAACGCTTTGAACTCGTTCCCTTCGGGGCAGGGGTCGAGCAGAATGAAATTGGGTATCGGACTGTCGAGTTGGCCGAGCTGCTGCCCCAGCACGGCACCCAAGGTGGGGCGGATGAATGGAGCGCGTGGATCCGCCCCGCGATTCAACAGGTCGATGGCCTGAAAATGCTCGTTCGGGCGCGTCTTCATCGACCGCACGACAGACAACTTGCCGGCGATGGAGGCGGTGCGCGGCATGAGTTCGCTGAAATGCACTCCGGGGATTGGGGTGGGGATGCTTCGAAACGGCCCGCTGTAAATGCTGGCGGGCTTGGGATCCCAAGTTTCGAACTGGCTGGGAGCGCCGCAGAGCCAGAGCAGAATGCAGTGCTTCTGCTGTTTGCGGGCCGATTCGGCAAAAAGCGGCTGGTTGAAAAGTCCGCTCCAGCTCAAGGGCGAGAGCATCCCCGCTCCCGCGAGCCCCTCCAGGAACAGTCGTCGATGAAAACGATGCTCTGCCACCGGGCAGTGGCCCGGCTTGGTTTCCGCAACTTGTCGTCGTCGGGGCATTTAGTGATTCAACAAGAATTCCGGGCTGGTGGCGAGGGCCCATTGAGCTCGAGCCATGCGCCGGCTCGGGTCCGGGCCGCCCCAGCGCAGGACGGCCTGAAGTTCTTCGCGCGAGGGTTCGCGGCCGACCATGCGCCGAAAAAGTTCCGGAACCGTCTCACGCTCCCCGGGTCCAGACCGGGTGAGGAGGCGATGGAAGTCGGGGTTGTTCGAGAGAAACATGGCTTGCTGCAAGGTGAACTGGTAATCGACCGGCATCACTTCAGGGAACCGTTCCGTGAGGACCGGGAGGAGCCGGGTCTCTTCATCTGAAAGCGCCTGGTTCCACGTGCCGGCCAGCACGCGCAACGAGGAGAAAAGTTGTTCGGCGGTCAGAGGCTTTTCCAGTCCGGTCGCGAAGGCTTCGGCCGCCGACGGGGGCCTGGAACCGGACCGTTTCGAATCAAGCCGGTAGGGGAGCGACAGGGTGATGCCGCGAACCAGACGCTTGACGTCGTACCCACTTCTTTCGAAATCCCGGCTCAGCCAGTCGAGGAGTTCCGGATGACTGGGAGGATGCTTGGAATCCATGAGGTCCACGGGATGAACAAAGCCCCGTCCCATGAGCAGAGCCCAGATCCGGTTGACGAAAGCGCGCGCGAGGAGTGGATTGTTGTCACAGATCGAGCCGGCCAGCGCTTCTCGCCTCGAGATGATCGGAACCGAGGGGCGCTCGGGAGGTTGTTTTTCCGGGGGTGGCGGGACGAGATACAATTCGTTGCGGTCGACTTCCTTCTCCTGGGCCTCTGGACGGACCTCCGCGACTTCGCGGCCATTGGGAAAAACGAGGAGGGCCGGTTGCGATTCCTTCTTCAGGTTCGAGAAGTTTACGAAACCGCCGATGGCGGACTCCGCCACGCCGGGTCCCGCGGCGCTGTCCACATTCTTGCTCCGTTTCAAGGCGGCGACCATGCCCCAGTAGTGCCGTTGCTCGATTTCCCACGAAAGCGGATGGTTATGGCATTGGGCACAATCGATGCGCATCCCGTAGGCGACGGGAGCAAGGGCTTCGACCGCGGCTTGGTGATTATCCCGGCGTTCATAGAGAAACCAATGCGCGCCACGGTCCGGAGCTTGGGTGGGACGGGCGAGGACCATGGCCCGCACGATCTCGTTCCACGGCCGGTTCGAGCGGAACGAGTTTTGAAGGAATTCGTGCCATTGAGAATCGGTCCGGCTCTTGGTCGAGGCCGCGGTTGCGCGCGACATCAGGGTGACATCGAAGACGTCACGCAACCGGCGGGCGTAATCCTCGCTTCCGATCAGCGAGTCGATGAGCAACTCCCTCTTGTTGGAGGAGCGGTTTTCCAGATGGCGCCGCAGCTCGTCCAGGGTTGGGATGCGACCCGCCAAGTCGAGGTAGGCGCGGCGGACAAACGCGGCATCGGGCGCGACCCGGGCCGGCACGACGTCCCGCGCCTTCCAGCCGCGCCTGACAAAACCATCGATGACCTCCTCGATCGGCAGCGACGGATTGGGACGCCAGCCGGGTTTGGATTGGGTTTTGAGCCAGTTGACATACGTGGAAGCCTGTTCGGCGACGAGTCCGGGGGTCTGGGCGGGAACTGGGAGATGGTCGATCCAAGACCGAATCTTTTCCCGGTCGCTTGGTGAAAGCCGGGGGCGCCCGTCCGGCGGCATGACTGTGTCCGCGTCGGAATGGGTGAAAAGATAAAGGCGGCTTTGGGCAGATTGGCCTGGAACAAGCGCCGGACCTTGATCCCCTCCGCGGAGCAGGGTTTCGAGGGAGCGAACATCGAGTCCGCCTCGTTGTCGGACGCCCCCATGGCACTTCACGCAATGCCGGTCGAGAATAGGGTCGACTTCCGTCAACCATGTCTTTTCCCAGTCCGCACCGTGCCCCAACGAAAGAAGCAGGCACCCCAGCGCCCCAAGGGTGAATCGCTGGAGGCATGGGAGAATCGGGAGCATTTTGACCGTTGAGTGGACTCGATTTTCCCTTCTTGATCAAGCGGTTCTATGGAAACTCTGATCCACGGAGGCGCCTCGGCGAGTGGTCGGGAGGCGGGGGAGGCCTGGGAGGGGTGAAGTCCGGCTTGGACGCGGACAGGGCTGTGTCACGGTGCATCCCGATGTTGCCGTTGATGCAGGTAGGGCGCGTCCGTCCCGGCGCGCCGCCGGAGCAAGATGTTTTGCATCCCGTGGGCGGCGGGCTGGGACAGGCCCGCCCTACCAACAACATCGGGATACACGGGCTGTGTCAACGCGGGCAAGGTTGCCGTTGCCAGGCGCCCCTTTCCTTAGGAACATGGGGGTGTGGTTGGCGTTTTGAACAGAACAGAGGATGCGTGGCGCGAACGAGAGCGCCGGACGTTGACGCGTGCCCTGTTGATTTCGGTTTTGATCCATTTGGTCCTCTTCGGAGTGATGGAGTGGGCCTACCACGCCGGTTTGACGTCTTTCAGTCCGGCTCGATCTCTCATCGAAAACGCGATGAACTTGCCGATGGAAGTACGACCCTCCGCTGAGACTGCTCGGGAGGAGTACCGGGAGACCCCGCTGTTGTTTGTCGAGGTCGATCCCGCACAGGCCGAGGAAACGCCTCCGAAAAGCGCCTTGTATTACTCGAGTCATTCCACGAAAGCCGCGAATCCCAACCCGCGGCCGGTTTCGGAATCGCCGCGCATCGAGGGCACGCAGGACAAGGTGATGAAAACCTTCGAGACCTTGAAACTCGATGCCCAACCGTTGGTGCCTGCTCCCGTGGCCGCCGCCCCGGTGGAGACTTTGAAGCCGGTGCCCGAGGTTCGTCCGTTGCCCCGTCCCGCCCTGGACGCGGGAAACTTGGAATTTGCCAAGGCCGCTCCGCAGGTGAACGCGGATCGCGGGATGGGCGAGTCAAGCGCTCCATCCCGCCCGCCCCAGAACAAGGAGCGCCCGCGCAATCTGGCGGAGGCGCGACAGCGCCGCGGTTTGATCGAGGGTAATGCGATTCAACAAGAGGGCGGGGTGGATCGGGCTTCTGAAGTCTCGTTGCTCGATGTCAGCGGACGATCCTTTGGAGGTTACGACGCGGCGGTGGTCGCAGCCGTGCAGCAGCGATGGTATGACCTCCTGGTAGACCGCCAGTATGCCTTGGAACGTTCCGGCCGGGTAATGCTTGAGTTCCGGTTGCATCACGACGGACGCATTACCGATATGCGCGTCAGGGACAACGACGTCGGCGATTTCTGGGCTTTGATCTGCCAGAAGGCGGTCGAAGATCCCTCCCCTTACGCCAAGTGGCCGCCTGAAATGCGCCGGGAAATTGGACGCGACTACCGAGACGTTCGATTCACGTTTCACTATCATTAAGCCGTCCTCTCGGCCAGGGATCATCCGGGTAAACTCGCGTGCGAGTTCGCTAGGGACAGAAATCTCTGATTTGCTCCCTTGGTCGTCTTGGGTGGATTCCGGAGCGCGCCGCGTTGCGGGTCGGGTGTGAGGCCTTTTGCTTTTCCTCGCGCAGAGGCCGCGAAGGACGCAGAGAGAACGTCGAGGGCATCGTATCACGGACAGTTCAGTCCTGCGATACGTTCCAGTTCGACGCTGGGCCAGATCTTGGCATCCCGATGGGGTCGGCAGAGTGGCTCAGCCACCAAGACGACTCGGGGCTTACCCTGGGCTGGGTTGGGACGTCCTGTTGGAGCGGAGAACACCGAACCAGGCGGCTCCAGTGAGCGCGCCGGAGCCGCTTCCAGTTCGCGCGATTTACTTCGACAAGTCGCCCGAGACAAATTGGATGGTTCCTTGGCACCAAGACTTATCGCTGGCGCTTCGCGCCTGCGCCAACGTGCCCGGCTTCGGCCCGTGCAGCACGAAGGATGGCATTCCGCAAGTCCAGCCGCCGGTCGATCTTCTCCAGCAAATGCTTGCCGTGCGACTTCACTTCGACGACGCCAACGAGTCCAACGGTGCTTTGCGTGTCCTGCCCGGCTCGCATCGGCTGGGTCGTCTTTCAGCCGAGCGCATTCAGCAGCTACGCGCCGAGTGCCCGGAGTTTCTTGGTAAGGTGTCCGCTGGCGACGCTCTGCTCATGCGTGCATGGCTGCTCCATGCGTCCAGTCGCTCCACCCGCGCGGAGCATCGCCGCGTCTTGCACATTGAGCATGCAGCGTTCACGCTGCCCGAGAACCGAACGGGCATGATGCAGCTCGATCCCATTCGACGAACGCCTAACCAGGACGCTGGAAACGAGAACAAAACACGAGATGTTGCGCTTCACGAAAGGGCGAACCGCCTCTCGGCCGTGCGTTCGATTGTCGCGGGAGTTGGACTCGCTCGCGCCCGCTCGCTCGGCCCTTCGGCTCAATTCCTTTCGCGGCTTCTTAAGCCGCTCAAGTGTGAGCGCAACGTGCGCCCCAACTCCACCACCGGGGGCGTCGCTGGTCATTAATTAGGCCACTGCTCACGCTCTTGTTGAACACAACACGAAACGGAAACAGCTTATAGCCCCATTCAACAGAACCAAAGACAATCCATTGCCACTCAAGATGCCTCCCGGCACAGCGTAATTTACCATGCACACGGACACCAAGGATGGAATGCCGATTCTCGTCTGTACCGTGGGTAAGACCGTTCTTCATTATGATGCCCGATGTCTGCAAGACCTCCATTCCATGCTCAAGGCCCACGGCGATTGGATGGACTTGGGCGGGGCGGACGAACAGAAACCCGCCAAGGAAGGGACCGTCGAGGCCTGGGGCCGCTCCCCGAAGAACCCGGTCGGAGGCTGGTATGGACTCAAGAAAGGGTTGCGTGGCCGCTTCGACGTGTATGTCCCGCCACTGATGGAAGCGCTCGGCTTGTGTGAGTTGGAGCACAACCCGAAGAACAATCGAATCCGCGTGAAATAGTGCTCATTCCACTATGCCTTCAAGATGAAACGAACAAGCGAAGGCCAAGCGGTAAGGGTTCGTTCCAGCGATTCTCCTGCGGATGTAATGCTGGCGCATCGGGAGGCAAGGGCGCCAAGTGCATGGTCGGCCGCGGCGGCTGGTGCTCCGCGCACGGCCTCGCTTCGCATCTTGAGCAGTGCTGGGAGGCTCGATCGTGCAGTCGGAAACGCGAGTGCGAGAATTCGATGTGGAAGTCCCGGGCGCGACGAACGTCGCGGAGATTCAGCTCCGCGAGCGGCACAGACCCCGCTGGGAGGAGGTGGCAAATTGCAGCAACGATTCGACTTCGGGGCGGACCGTGATTTCGGCGCGAATGCGGGCGATGGCGTTGCCTAAGGTCAGGCCTTCCCGGAACAGCAGCTTGTAGCACTGTTTGAGCGCTGACGCGGTCTCCGCATCCACGCCGCGGCGTTCCAATCCCACTTTGTTCAGTCCGCGTGTTTCCGCTGGATTGCCATCGGCCATCATGAATGGCGCCACATCCTGCACCACCTTGGAGCAACCTCCCACGATGGACAGGCGTCCAATGCGGCAGAATTGATGGACTGCGGCGAGTCCTCCGATCACGGCATGATCCTCTACCAAGACATGGCCTGCCAGCGTGGCCACGTTCGACATAATCACGTGGCTTCCGAGGACAACGTTGTGAGCCAGATGGCAGTAGGCCAGGATGTGATTATCGCATCCTACCACGGTCGATTCGCCGTCCCCCGTGGCACTGTGAACCGTGACGTGCTCGCGGAAGGTGTTCCGATCCCCAACCCGGGTCCAGGTGGTCCCACCCTTCCATTTGAGGTCCTGCGTTTTGAGGCCGATGGAAGCGAAAGGGAAGAGTTCGTTATCCGCGCCAAGGACCGTATGGCCATCGAGGACGACGTGGGAATGCAAGCGGCAGCGGGGTCCGAGTTCGACATGCTCGCCGATGATGCAGTATGGGCCGATCTCGCAACCATCGCCGAGGCGGGCGCCGGGGTGAATAACCGCGGTCGAGTGAATCATGCGAGCGTCAGCCCTCCACCAGCATGAAGGTCACCTCGGCCTCGCTCACGGCCTCGCCGGCCACGGAGCACACCCCTTTTGCGCGTCCGATTTTTCCGCGCGTTTTCGTCAACTCGACCTCGATGACCAGATGGTCTCCGGGCCGCACGGGTTTTCGCCATTTGACGCTTTCGGCCGACATGAAATAGGCCAGGCGGCCGGTGTTCTCGGCCTGGCGCAGCATGAGGATCCCCGCGACTTGCGCGATCGCTTCGAGTTGAAGCACGCCGGGCATAATCGGGTGGCCCGGGAAATGCCCCGCGAAGAAAGGTTCGTTTATGCTGACGTTCTTGAGGGCCTTGATCCGGTTGCCTTCGACCTCGAGAATGCGGTCCACCATCAGGAAAGGGTAGCGATGCGGCAGCGTTCTCATGATCGCGTCCACGTCCATCACGCAACCCGCGGGAGGAGGCGTGGCGGGCGGGGTGTCTTTGGCTGTGGGCGGCACGGCTTTCTCGGGGGGGGCGAAGGCTTGGGCGGCGGCTTTGGGTTTTCGCGCCTGTTCTAGGAGGAGCTTGGCCAATTCGCAGTTGGCGCGATGGCCCGGTCTCATCGCCACGACATGTCCCAGCATGGGGCGCCCCATCAAGGCGAGATCCCCGACGATATCGAGGATTTTGTGGCGAACGAATTCCTCGGGAAAGCGCAGGGGTTCCGTGGTCAGCACGGCATCATCGCGGATGACGATGGCATTTTCGAGGCTGCCTCCTTTAATCAACCCGTTTTTGATCAAGAACTCGATTTCCTCGTAGAAGCAGAACGTCCGGGCATCCGCGATCTCCTTCCGCCAGGTTTCAGGCGTGACGTCGAGGGTATGGAACTGGGTGAAACGCCCGGCCTTGTCCGAGCTGGTGCAGGAAATGCGGAAACGGTCCGAGGGAAATACAGTCATGAGCGAATCGCCGCATTGCATTTCCAGCGGAGTCGAGACCACCAGTGGGTTTCGCTTCTCGGGTTGGGCGATGACTCCGGCCCGCAGCAAGGCCTCCGCAAACCAGCGTGAACTGCCATCCCCGATCGGGGGTTCATTGGCGTCCAAGTCCACGATGGCGTTGTCGATGCCCAGTCCCGCGAACGCCGAAAGGACATGCTCGACCGTGTGGATGCGAGCGTTGCCTTTGGCGAGGGTGGTGGAGCGGTTTGTTTCGCCCACATTGTCCACCGACGCCTCAATTTCCGGTTTGCCCTCCAAATCGACCCGGCGAAAGCGAATGCCAGTGTCCCCGGGCGCGGGATGAAGTGTCATCTGCACCTTGTTGCCGCTGTGCAACCCGATGCCGGAGAGCGAAGCGGATTCGCGCAAAGTTTGCTGCTGTGACACGCCCGGATTAAAAGCGGGCGGGCAAGGCAAGGCAAGTGCGGTCCTCAATTTCTGGAACCCGGTGCCCGGATGCCGTCGCGGTTCGAAATCGAATCGAGCGTGGGCTGGGGTCTCTCCAAACCGGAATAACCGGCCGGGTCCACTCTTTGAGGGTGAGGCAGGCTGATTTTCTCCACTCGACAGCGCGCTTGTCGAAGCCTAAGAGTCACCCATGACCACGCAACCTTCCACTCAGACCCGGCGAGCTTTCGTTCAGACCAGCGCGGTTTCGGCTTTGGCCGCGATGTCGGCCCCTTATCTGCGAGCGCAAGACAAGAGCAGGAGCAAGCCCGCGATCATCGGCAAAGGGGAGCACACGTATGAATGCCATCACGGCTGGGGCGAACTTCCCTCGCATTTGAAGTGGGGAGAGACTCACGGTGTCGCGGTGGACGAAGCCGGTTTCATTTACGTGAAGAACAACACGGGCCCGTCCGGGCTGCGCCATCAGGACTGCATCGTGGTCTTCGATCCCCAGGGCAAGTTTGTGCGGAGCTTCGGCAGTGAATACAGCGCCTTCAACATCCACACCGTGGGCCATGGCATCGACATTCGGAAGGAAGGGGGGACCGAGTATCTTTATCTCACCCACACCTGGGCGAATCTCGTCACCAAGACGACGACCAAGGGGGAGATCGTCTGGGCGCTGAGCACCCCGTGGGAAGCGGGAGTTTACAAGAACCGGAAAGAATTCATTCCCACCAACGTCGCGTTTCACCCGTCGGACGGCAGCTTCTACATCGCCGACGGATACGGCACGGGCTACATTCATCGTTACAGTGAGGACGGCCGGTTTCTCTCCACCTTTGGTGGCAAGGGGGGGCGTGAACAGCATGGAAAATTTCAAACCCCGCACGGTTTGTGGGTGGACAACCGGTCCGGGCGCGATCCTCTGATTTGTGTGTGCGACCGGGCCAACGCCCGGCTCGAGAATTTTACGCTGGATGGAAAATACGTTTCGACGGTGGAAGGACTGAGCTATCCGGCGCATTTGGACACGCGAGGCGATGTGCTCATGTGTCCCGATTTGCACGCGCGCGTTTCGCTTTTCGACAAAGACAATCGATTGATCGACCACCTGGGTTACGACCAGGCATGGACGGATCGCGTGCTCAACAAAGGCGGCCAGGGTGGTTTCATCATGCGGACCAAGCCGGAGACCTGGGAGGCCGGGCGTTTCATCCACCCCCACGACGCGTGCTTCGACCGGGATGGGAACATTTTCGTTGTGGAGTGGGTTTCGGTGGGGCGCGTCACCAAACTGCGCAAGGTGAGTTAAAGCTGGGATTGGCCCGGCCCGGCTCAGCTTGAGATCGCCGAAACACTCCGTTCATGGGGGAATCCTGGCCCATCCTGCGAGCACGCCGACTGGACAACCGGGAAACGGTTTCGATTTCCAGGGACGCGGATCATGTTCGAGCCATCGAGCCCGCTCCTTCGTCCGGTGACGACGAATGGTGGCTGGCGCCAGTACTCTGCGATTTGCAGGTGAATGGTTTCGCGGGAGTCGATTTTCAAAGACTTCCACTCGAGTCCGAGCCGGCGGTGAAAGCCACGGAGGCCCTGGCGAGGCATGGATGTGGGGTCTTCTTGCCGACGCTGGTGACCGATGCGTGGCCGCGGCTGTTAAGCAAGCTTGGACGGCTCGCCACACTGCGAGCCTCGCACGAAGCGCTCCGCGCCGCTTGGGCTGGATGGCATGTGGAAGGGCCCTTTCTTTCGGACCAACCCGGATTCCATGGCGCGCACGATCCGGCCAAGATGGAGGATCCGAGTCCCGAGAAGATCCGTGAGTTGCGCGATGCCGCCGGGGACCTGCCGGTGCTGTTGACGCTGGCCCCCGAGCGTCCCGGGGCGATCGCCTCGATCCGGGAAGCGGTTCGGCTGGGCATGCGCGTGAGCCTCGGGCACACAGACGCTTCGGCCCGACAGCTCGCGGAGGCGCGCGCGGCTGGCGCCAGCCTGTTCACCCACCTTGGCAATGCGATTCCCAAGGAACTGGACCGGCACGACAATGTGCTTTGGCGGGTCTTGGATCAGGAGGGATTCAGAGTGATGATGATACCCGACAGTGTTCACGTTTCTCCTCCGCTCTTCAGGCTGGCTCACCGCTTGCAGGGGGAGCATGGGATCGGCTACGTGACGGACGCCATGTCGGCCGCGGGAGCGCCGCCGGGACGGTATCCATTGGGAAACCTTGAACTGGAAGTGGGGTTGGATCTCGTTGTGCGCGAACCGGGCAAATCGAATTTTTCGGGATCCGCGTTGACACCCGTCGAGGGAGTGCGGCGTGCGGCCATGATGTTGAGGGGTTCATGGCAGGAAGCCTGGGAGCGATTCTCGACCTTGCCGGCGCGGTGGATGGGATTGGATCTGGGCTTTGGCCCGAGTCCGCGGGCCGACTTTTGCCTGGTGCGGGCCGATGGCGACAATGCTATTTTGGAGGTGGAGGTTTTTCGCAAGGGCAGGCGCTGCGGAGGTGCAAGTTTTCCCGATGCTCCGGAGCCGAAACCCTTTCGATTGATTCGCCCGGAGGACCGCGGAATGTGAGCGTGTCACTTGGTCATGGAACATCCTATGAAGAAAAAATTGAAGGCCTCGGCGGTGCAAATGGAGAGTGCGCCGGGAGATAAAGAGTCGAACTTCCGGGTCATGGAAGAATTGGTGAAGGACGCCGCGGGTGAGGGCGTAGAATTGGTGGTTTTTCCGGAGTGTTGTGTGTCCGGTTATTGGTTTATTCGAAACCTGAAACCGGAAGCTTTGGACGCTCTCTCCGAACCGATTCCGGGCCCGAGCACCGAGCGATTGAGGAGGCTCGCCGTCCAGTTTCGGATGACCTTGGGGGCGGGATGGGTGGAACGGGGAGAATCCGGCCAGTACCACAACAGTTATGTCGTGGCGCTCCCTGATGGACGATGGTTCCGGCATCGCAAGATTCACGCGTTCGAGCATCCGTTGATTCGGGGCGGATCGGAATTGACGGTCTTCGATCTGCCCGGGGGATTTCGTGCCGGGGTGCTGATTTGCTATGATTGCAACTTAATCGAGAATGTGCGCATGACGGCCTTGCGGGGGGCGGAAGTCCTTCTGGCACCTCATCAGACCGGGGCCGTTCGCAGCCGCAATCCGCATTTGATGGGAATGATTGACCGCCAGCTTTGGGATCAGCGGCGGGAGAATCCTGAGGCGATCGAACGGGAGTTTCGAAGCGACAAGGGCCGGGGTTGGCTGATGCGCTGGCTGCCCAGCCGGGCTCACGACAACGGGCTGTTTCTGATCTTTAGCAATGGAGTAGGGGTGGACGACGACGAAATCCGGACTGGAAACGCGATGATCTTGGATCCCTACGGACGGGTTCTGTCGGAGACATGGAAGGCGAGCGACGAACGCGTGACTGCGGACTTGGATGGATCGTTGCTGGATGAGGCCACCGGTCGAATATGGATTCAAGCGCGGCGTCCGGAGCTCTACCATCCGTTGACCGTGCCGCTCGGGATTGAAAAAGAGACCCGTGCTTTGAAGTTTCAGGAATAACGTCCCTGACTGGAAAGTCCGGGGAAGTCTCGACGAGAAAGACGAGAGCGTCCGGGTGTCGGTTCGTCTGCGGGTGGGCTTTCCGAGAGCCGCGGGAAAGCCTTACTTCCCTTTTTTCTTTTGGGCGGCTTGGTCTTTTGCCTCCTGGACGAACCAGACCGCGAGGGCGGGACCGAAACAAAGAATGACGCCAATGGGCACGCAGAGAATACTCCAGAATTTGTCCATATCAACGCGGCCAATTCTGCCGAAAGCTTGCGGGAAGTAAAGCCTCGACCTGGAATTCCAACCTGTGCCGGTGCATCCCGATGTTGCCGGTGATGCAGGTAGGGCGCGTCCGTCCCGGCGCGCCGCCGGAGCATGATGTTTTGCATCCCGTGGGCGGCGGGCTGGGACAGGCCCGCCCTACCAACAACTGATACGGTTTCCAAAGTTATTCATCCGCGGGGGAGGAGAGCCAGGAACAGCTTCGGGATGCACGGAACCTGTGCACCCGCAAGTTGTCGGAGCGCGCCGTTCACGGCGCTTCCGCCCGCGCCAACCTGCCGCGGCGATCTCCTCCCGCTGCACAGCCCGCGATGGGTGAATGCCTTCGCCCCTGGCAGCACCTTTCTTTGCCCGTTGAACCTGCCCCGCTTCTTTGCAGACACGCCTTGAAGCGGCGTGAACGCCGCGCCCGTGTGCCCGGCAGGAGCTTGGTCTATCGGGATGAAAGGTTCCCGACGGGGGCTGGTGACGCCTACCGTAGCCGAACCGCCAGGTCGTCTCCGCAAGGAGTCGACGCGAAAGGGCGGGAGGC